>Ga0207136_1117_pt1 | contig 15975 bp, 14 predicted proteins | sample Alteio_BWMinHeat_8_FD_153552 | JGI IMG/M metagenome (GOLD analysis project Ga0207136, IMG submission 153552) | Enriched cells from forest soil in Barre Woods Harvard Forest LTER site, Petersham, Massachusetts, United States -... | ecosystem: Environmental > Terrestrial > Soil > Temperate forest >...
ATGAAGGCGATTTCAACTTCACCTGGGGCTTCCACCGGGATTTTGACCTGACGCTTCTTGTCCCCATCATCACCAATCACTACACATCGGGAAGCACACCTACCACTGGCGGAACGGGCGTTGGCGACGCCATGGCGCTGCTAAAGTACCGCTTGTACCGGCGCGACTCACCGCGGGGGACCACCCAGGCATCGATCACCGTCGGCCCGAAGTTTCCAACCGGGCCCACCCACTGGAGAGGAATGAACGGCGTTCCGCTGCCTCCGGCTTTGCAGCCCGGCTCGGGCTCCACGGATCTGTTTCTGGCGGCAAATGGGACCTACACCGGCCTGTTCAATGTCAGGCGTCTGGTCGCGGACGAGGATTTCCACGCCCTCCTGCGCTCCCAAGGAACGCAGGCAACTCGCCTCGGCGATGACATTGAATCCCGCTTCTGGCTCTCCTACCGACCCTATGAGTCGAAGAATGGGAACCGTGAATGGTTCATTGGTCCTGTTCTCACTTGGCAGCATACTCAAGATGACCGCATCGCAAGGGTCTCGCTGAGCGGGAGTGGTGGCGATACCTTACTGGCAGGGATCACGACTTACGTGGGCGTACGCCCCGGAGTACACATTTGGCTCGGCACCGATTGGGACGTTGCCCATTCTACCGGCCCATTGTTTATGCCGCTCCGCCGTCACATCAGTTTTGGAATCACACAGCAGTTTCGGATGCACCTATAAGAGAGGAGGAACGATGAGAAGAAAAATACTCGTACATCTTGTTCTGCTTGGTTCGATCATCGTCGTGCCAGTGGCGCAAGCTCAAGTCAAGCACATTGAAATGCGCGTTGAAGGCATGACCTGAAACTTTTGAGCCTACGGGGTGAAACAACACCTCGGACGCCAGTCTGGCGTTCAAAACGTAGAAGTCAGTTTGCTGGATGGAAAAGTGGATGTCACTCCCAAAGAAGATGGGCAGATCGATCCCGCCCAACTTCTGAAGGCGACATACGACAGTGGTGTGACCGCGGCGGAGATGGACATGACCGCACGCGGAAAAATCGTGAAGGACTCTTCGGGCAGGCTTGCGTTGCAAGTCGAACCGAACCGCTCATTTACGTTCACATCGAATGAGTTGTCCAAAGGCCTGGAAGCCCTTGCAGGCACTCCAACCCGAGAGTCCACCCGAGACTGACACCACAGCAAATACAACCGGTACGAAAGAGTGACTATGTGCCGACGAGGGCTGTACAAAAGGAGCGCGCAAGTTGGGCATGCTCTTGCAGCAATCCATCCCATGGTGATGGTGCGACGAGCAACGCATGGAATTGCAGCATTGCATCGCCTGCTCTCGCGTTGGCGCAGCCTCGCAGTCGAATGCATAAGACCCGAGAGCAACCGCGAGTATCGCCAGAAGGATGGACTTTGCAAAACGCATTACTCGTTAGGTTAGACGTCAGCGTACTGCCGAGTCAAATGTGTGGCAGCCCGGATTTTGGGGTTGGAGTCGAGTGCTCTCCGAGTTCTCCGGCCGCTTTCCCTACAGCTTTCAAACACATCTCGAGTCTGAGTCAGGCGTGCTTTCGCCCCAACGATTGGACCGTCAGCAAGGCCAGTCCTACGAGGCATAACCATGCAAACCAGTCCCCGAGCCGCGAGTAGATTGTTCGCACGCCGCTGGTCGGAACCTGCGAAATCATGGCGTAGTCGGTGGTCTGGTAGTGATCCATCGCAGCCAAGCGCCGGCCTTGGTAGTCGAATGCGGCAGAGAGCCCCTGACTGGTTTGCCGAATCAAGTTAAACCCCTGCTCGATGGCGCGAAAGCTAACCATCTGGGTGTGCCAAGGGTCAATCGCCTGCCAGTCGTTGGAGGGGTCGAGCATCACATCTGCCCCTAAAGCTCCTGCCTGCGCCAGCAATTGCGGGAAGTCTCCGTCGTAGCAAATAATCGAGCTCAACCGTCCGTAGGGGGTGTCCAAGGCCCGCAGCTTTCCGTCTCCTCGCACCTGCATCGCGGCTTCAGGGCCGGGTACGGGCCTCGCTTTGTGGTATTCCCAGGCTACTTGCCCGTCGGGCTGAATCAGGACCAACTTGTTCTCGAGCGGGGGAGTCTTTCCCCGGTTCCACACGCCCAGCGCCATGCCTAGGTACACATGGTACTTCGCTGCGAGGTCAGTGCCTCGCGCGATCAGGGCCGTTTCGTTTTCTTTCAAAACGGGCGCATTGGTTTCGCCCCAGAACACGATCCTGGCACCCGCTTGCATCTCCCGCTCCGCTCGCGACAGCAAGTCGTCGTCCATGGCTGTGGCCCAACGCTGGATGGCGTCCATGTCGTCGCTCGTTGCCTGACCCGAGAACATTCGCTGCGAGACTGCTTCGCTGAGTTCGGGCTCTACTTTGCGTTTGGAAATCGACGCCACGCGCACAGTTTGAGAAGACGGAGGAAATAGCGCTATGCGCGCACCGCCCAGCAGGATGACCGTCGCAATCACTCCAGCGCACAGCCAGGCTCCTCCACGGGCTGGTTCAGAACCAAAGCCTTCTTCCCATAGCCAATTACACACGGCGGCGAACCAGCCAATCAGGAAAGTGATGCCCCACAAACCAGTAATGGAGAGAACCTGCAGCAATGGCAAGTTTCCGTACTGAGAATATGCTGCCGATCCCCAGGTCGCATACAAGCCGCGCGACAAGAGATACTCAGTCGCCGCCCAGGCGGCAGGAAACACGAGAGTCGCCACAGGACCGGTGAGCTTGTGCGCAACTAGTCGATCGACGATGTAGGGCACAACCAACGGAATGCCCCATATCAGGAGAAAAATGTAGTAAGCGACTCCGGGGATCGGGACCATACCGCGGAACTGAAAGGAAAACGCTGCGATCAGCAGGATGTAAGTGACCAACAGCCCAACTTTTAAGCTCTGGCTACGCACAAATCGCAGCATAAACACCGGCGCTAGCCATGCGGCGATCGGGATATTGTCCGCTCCATTGGAAAACAGCAGCAGGACAGCTGCAATCGTCAACCAGACCCACGATCGCGACTCCCTCGGAGAGATTTGGTTTGGAGAGCGGGGCAACTCGTTTATGAACGATTCCTTATGGGCTACTGATGCTTGCATGATGTTCTCCTGCTTGTGCGGTTGTACTCGGTGCCACCACTAGGCTGCCGATTGCAGTGTCAATTACCTGTGCGATCAATTTCTTTCTGGATACCCAGGGAAAGGCTGGCCGCTGGATCAGCAGCGACGTGATCCCGTGGACGGAGGCCCATAGTGTCTGAGCTGTGGTCTCCACATCCACGGCCCGAAAACGTTTTTCTTGCAAACACCGCCGGACTATATTCCGGAGGGCTTCAAATGTCCGATGCACCTTGTAAGGGCGCTTCTCCACTGGCGGTCTCAGCATGAAGGCAAAACGGTAGTCGTTCGGATTGCGCAGGCCGAAGTCAATGTAGGCCAACAGGCCCTTTTTGAGTTCCTCAACTGGATCCTGCCACTTTTTTCCGTTCCGCAGCCCCAACAAGGTCTTCAACAGACGCGCGAAACTCTCCTCCACCAGGCACTCGAATAGTTCCTCTTTGTTCTTGAAGTGCAGATAGACGCTTCCCGGCGAATACTCGATCTTTTTCGCCAGCTTACGCATGGAGAAGCTCTCATAGCCCTCGCGCACGAAGATTTCCCGTGCGGCATCGAGGATTACTCGGCGTAGTTCCTGCTTGTGTTCGCGTCGGCGGGATGTAGCATTCATAGTTGTTTTAATAAACAACGTTCAATATACTGAACAGTGTTCAGTATGTCAAGATAATTCTAAAGACGATCTGTGTCTTGAACGTTGAGTTGCTACAGCCTTGGAAGTAGAAAGCCGGTGTGGCGGGAGTGTTCTTGGAATGCCTCTCCGAATTGCGTGGCCAACAGCATTTCTTCTCTCCTGGCTTTGATCCAATAGCCCGCGATGATCAAGACGACGCCTACGACGCATCGCCACTGGTCAATCGCCAAAGCCCCGCCGATAGCAGCCAGGTCAAGTCCCGAATAGATGGGGTGCCGCAACCGAGCGTAGGGCCCAGTGCGGATGAGCTTGTGGTCCTCTTTGAGGGTGACTCTGGCGCTCCAGTACTGCCCCAGGTGCCAACGGGCCCACAGTGCGAGACCGATACCGATCCAAGTCAGTGCGACTCCGGTAACGGCGAGAGCATATGTCTGGTTGACTACCTGATGGCTCAGTACGCCGATTTCGGCTCGATCACTGAACAGTAAGGCGAAACCGAGGATTTCCAGAAAGAGAATCCCGTAGCGTGAGGTGAAGGATTCCTGGCGGACAGTTCTGCGGGTCTTCAGTGCCCCCACAGCCCAATACGCGACAAAGACGAGCCACGGACCTTCGATTAAATATCGCCAGATCATGCTTTGGACACTCTTGAACTTCGAACGGTACAACTCCGGTCGTAGATGGAAAACCTTTCACGGGTTGCGACCTGTCGAATGAGTGTACCTGATCGGTGAATTTGAAAGTTGGGATATGTGTTGTTTCACGGGCGCCACGAGTATGTGTATTTAATCGTGAAACGGTTCTCATAGAATTGCGGAGGATTCGCGGCCACCAGGCTGGCGAAGCGCTGACCGGCAGTGTAAATCACATACAAGTCACTATCTGGCCGGTAATTCCAGCGTAGGCGAACATTGGCGCTTGCAGCCTGGGTGTTGGCTGTGTCCATCTGAAGTAACGTTGAAAGAGTAAGAAAGCGAGAGAACGAGTAGTTGGTTTGGAAACTACCGAACACGACGGAAAAGTTGCCTCCCGTCAACGGCAGCCGAAAGCGGTTCCACTGCTCGGCAAAGCTGAACGACAGGCGTTCGTTGGCACGATAGGTTGCTCGAACGCGCGCTTCGTTCAAGCGGCCGTTGTAGTAGGTTCCAAAGCGCTCAAAGAAATTCACCGTGAGCCGGCGGTTCTGGGGCGATCCATATGTCAGCTGATGTCGAGTCCAATGATATTCCCCCACCGGGATAAAGATGCTCTTGTAGATGTTAAACGGAGTGATCAGGCGCTGCGTAAGGACGTCCGCAATGTCATCGTCACTATAGGAGCCGTTGTTGAAATCGATACGGAAGGTGCCCTGCCACTCTTGAGTTTGAAGAACATGGCGAGTGTCGGGCGCGTGAAAAATGAAGCCTTCAAAGTTGAGGTCGCGGACGCCGCGAAGTTTCGGCCGCGGTTTGAAGTTCACATCAAGGTAGTTACAAAGGCAATCGGTGCGTACAAGAAAGCCTGTTTCCGGGTTGAAATGTGGTCCGACTTTGCGGTGTTGGGCGAAGATTTCAAGCCAGTTTATCTGGTAATCAAACCCGGCACCGAGATCGGTCTGCCCCGAAGAAAAACCTGGCGTCCGGGTTTGAGCGGCGTAACCATTCACGACCAGGTTCCGGAAAAAGACCAGCCGGGCGTCTGCACCACCGGCCTGGTTGAAGTGATCCGACGGGTTGCCGGAACGCTTGTCGATCCCCATCACACCGATATACGAACCACCCCAGAGCGATCGCTTCACGCGCATCAAGGCATAGTTCGCATATGGATTCGGCCCAGAACTTCGTGTATCCACGTCCATGAGGCCTAGTTGGAAGTTGCCCAATGACCCAGTGACTTTGGCGCCTCCGTTGATTGGCACCTCTTCGCCGGTAATTGGATCAATTCCGATTTGGCGGCTGAAGAAGAGCAGGTCTCCACTGTCGCCTCCTAGGGAAAAGTTAAAGACGCCAGCATTCTCCAGGAAGAACTGCCGTTTTTCCGGAAAGAAGAGTTTGTACGGGGTGAGATTGAACTGCTGCGTGTCCACGTCAGCATCGGCAAAATCGGTGTTGGCGGTGAAATTGGCGACCAGGTTAGAGCGGAGCCCGAGTTTTACGTCCAAGCCGCCGGTGTAAAGCGCATTGGTTCCAGGATTCAGGCCGGTGCCTGCAGCGCTCGGTGGGAAGTGACTGAAACCTACCAGCCCGTAAGGCTTGACGATGAACAAGCGTCCACTGCCGATGTCGGAGATGTCATGCAATTCACCCGCCTGGCTGATCTTGGCCGCGCCGAAGACGCGCCGCCAGCTGGACCAGAGGTCCTCTTCATTTTTGCGGCGGATGAAACGCTTGAAGTTGATTCCCCAGATGACATCGTGCGACTGCATGAAATTGAGAGTTGAAAATGGAATCGCGACGGTAGCCGTCCAACCTTCTTTCGCGATATGAGCTTCAGAAGTCCAAACCCCATCCCAACCTGGATCACCATCGCCGTCACTATTGGCCTGTTCCTCAGTGATCAGAGCATCGCGCTGTGTGCCTAGCGGATTGATCTGAAATACGTAAGCATTGCGACGATCATGATCCGAGTCAATGACGATTTCAATGTAGTCATCTAGTTCCTGGCTGACGTCCCGACGTAGCTCGGTAGCGACAATTCCCTTGGGATCAGAGTCGGAGCATGTGATACCAAAATAAACTTCATGATTGGTGTAGAGGATGCGTATTTCGGTAGGTTCCGTAGGAGGCTGGCCTTCATACGGCTCACGTTGCAGGAAGTTTGCAATCGGAGTGGCCAGCTGCCAGAGCGGATCGTTTAGGGTGCCGTCCAATTTGGGGGCATGGTCAACGCGAGTTGCGTGTGCAATGGGGAGCGTCGTCTGAACGCCTAGTTGCTGCTTCGTTTGCGAACTTGCGTAAGACGGAGAATAGAGAGAGCCAAGAAAGGTGCACAGAAACAACAGATGAACGAGACAAGCTCTGCGTAGGCGTGGTGGGGGGAGACCAGACACAGAATCGCGCACAGGGTAAACAGTATTGAGACGGAATCCGACCTGCGGTTGTCGCTTCGCTTCTCGGCCCATGCTTTTCAGTTGTTACTTGCTACCCTTGCCCAGTTCGTCGAGTGCCGCTTTGAAGCCCGTGGCCAGTTTGTCGGCCGGGCCGCGGCCCCAATAGTGCAGGAAGATTACGACCGGTCTGGAGTTTGTCATATGGTGATGGATGGCCACAACTTCCAGTCCGTGCTCGCGTAGCGCCTTGAGAGTGGGTGTAACTTCGTTTTCCAACATGGCGACATCGCCGGCAACAGCCGCGTCTTCGTTGGTGCCAACGAACGCAGCCCAGGTATTGAGACCCATGCGAGTGTTGATAGTGGCGCCCATTTCTTTCACGTCGAAATCGGTGCGTCCAACGGTAATTTTGTAAACTGCTCCGTTCTGCTCGCCTTCGTGCCCCACAATTTTCGCAATACGCGCAGAGTCGAGACTGCTTTTACCTGGAGCGCTTGTGGGAGCATTACCCGTGGCTGGAGCGGGTACAATTTGTCCAATAAGGTCGAGCGCAGGCTTGATCCGGTTTGCCAAATCCACTGCCTTGCCGTGACCGTGAATGTGCATGAAGAAAACCACTGGCTGCGCCCAGAAGAAGTGATTGTGCAGGGCCGTGATTTCCAACCCATGCTCCAGCAGAGCCGACATGACGGGATTCACTTCTTCTTGCAGTAGCACCAGATCACCCATCATTACGTCGTCACCGCCGTCACCCTTGGTTAGAGCAAACCATCCCCCGAATCCAAAAGGAGTTGGCACCGGGTAGTCCGCGATTGCCACGTGTAGATCGTTGCGCGGGATATTGACCTTGAGCACATTCGCTTTGTAGTCGCCTGATTTACCAACAAGCTTCAGAACTTGCTGATAGTCGGCAGGCACGTCTTGTGCGTATCCCAATGACGTGCTCGCAGCGATGCCTACCGTGAAAAAAAATATGCAAACTACACGAAATGCTTTTCTCATATCATCCTCCTGATTTGGCGGTTCTCGTGATCGGGAGCAGAATGGCGTTTTTCAGGCATTTATTTGACCATTTCGACCATAGCTTTCAACTGCTCGAATGCAACCGGTTCGAGCAGGATGTCGTGCTTGAACCCGGGGTTTCCCGTTCACGGGTTCCCCTTGTTTTCTGCGGCGATTTGTATCTTAATATGACGGTCTCGGTTATAGGAGGGTCTCATGCGAATGATTTTTCCACGATTCCTCTTCTCGTTGATCGCTCTTGCTGCTCTTACGTCCGGTATGGCGTACAGTCAGGCACCCCGGACGTTCCGGGTGTGGGTGTTCTCGGACGCGCACGTGGGCACCGACAAGAAACACGATAGGGACAGCTTGGCGGAAGCGCTGCGACAATCAGAGTCGACCTCCGGCTTCGATTGGGACATCGCGCTTGATTTGGGAGATATGTCGGGTGAACAAGGTACGCCGAAAGACCCAGAAGGAGAGGAGATCGTCCGCCAATTTGGTGTGTTGAATCGGCACCTCCGCGAGGACATTTACGATCTATCGGGCAATCATGATCGTAGTGGTCTGGATGAACCGCAGGCCTGGTGGTGGCGCAAGTGGGTTGATCCTACGGGCGAACATACCGAGTTTTCGCATGTGGACGCGAGGAAGAGGCCGTTTCCCACCGAGGGGACTTGGGAGCGATATTCGTTTCGGGTGGGTAATCTTCTTTTCCTGATGATGAGCGACATCAATGAACCAACCCAAAGAGTTGGCCGAGGCACACTCGGGGGAAACCCTGGGGGAGTAGTGAGCGGCGATACGTTTCGCTGGTGGAAGCGAATGGTCGAAGAGAACCACTCGTCGGTCATCATCAGTGCGCATCACTACATGCTCAAGAACACGACGGTTGCGTCCGGAGACTGGGAAGGCATGCAGCGTGACGAAAAGGGTGAGTGGGAACCTCGTTATCACGGTTATTTTCCGCAGGGAACGCCGCAGGGTGCGTCATTTTTGTACTGGGTAGATAGCAAGCAGGACTCCGGCGCATTCGAAAGTGTACTGGCAGCCGCGCCTTCCAGTGTAGATCTATGGCTCGGAGCGCACACTCACACGACGCCCGATGACACCTACGGTGGGAAGTCGCATATCGAGCGGCGATGGGGTACGACGTTTCTTAATGCGGCGGGCCTGACCCTCTATCATTCGGTGCCCGGAACTGCCGTCCCCAGGAGTTGGCTGCTGACTTTCACAGATGGTAGTGACGAAGTGAAAGTCAGATGTTATCTACACAGCGACGACTTCGCACCGAAAGGTTGGTATTCCAAAAACGATCAGGTGATCAAACTATCCAAGCCATTCAAGATGCCGTCTGGGAAGTAGTGGTCCCTAAGAATGTTTGAGGCTCCTTCTCACGCGTGCCTCATGGCCTTGGCAAATTGTTTAGCGGGAAGCGTGTTGAGTACGTCGTCCTTGGTGAGCCAGGCGCGGCGGGCCTGCAGGATCCCATAACGAATCTTGTCCAGGTGTGAAGTGTGGTGGGAGTCGGTGTTGATCACAATCTTGACTCCAAATTGCTTCGCAAGCCGCAGATGGCGGTCGCAGAGATCAAGGCGATCAGGATAGGCGTTGAGCTCCATGGCGACCTTGCGCTGAGCGGCGGTCTTCAGGACCGCGTCCATATCGAACGGATAAGCGTCGCGTCGCAGCAGCAGCCGTCCCGTAGGATGACCCAGGAACGACGTATTGGGATTTTCCACGGCTTTGAGCAAACGGGCGGTCATCTCTTCGGGAGTCTGGTTGAAGTGGGAGTGCACGCTGGCGATGACCAGATCCATTTGTTCCAGCACGGAATCGGAGAGGTCGAGCGTACCGTCGGCGAGGATGTCCACCTCAATCCCAGCGAAGATGGTGATGCCTCCCATCTGCTCGTTCACGGCACGTATGCGTTTGATGTGGGCCTCTGCCCGCTTATCATCCAGCCCGTTCGCGAAGGCAAGGTTTTTGGAATGGTCGGTGATGGCCATGTATTTGTAGCCATGTGAGCGGGCGGCCTCGGCCATTTCTTCCATAGTGTTGCGACCATCAGTTTCGACGGTGTGCATGTGCACATCACCCTGCAAGTCGGCCTGAGAGATGAGAGTGGGCAACGAGTGTTGTTCAGCGGCGTCAATCTCTCCCAAGTTTTCGCGGAGTTCAGGAGGAATGTAGTCAAGCTTCAGCTTGGAATAGATTTCTTCTTCGGTGCGGGCGGCAACTACCTTCTCGTCATCGAGTCGGGCCAGACTGTATTCGCTCAGGGTGAATCCCATCCTGAGGGCGCGCTGGCGCAGAGCGACGTTGTGGGCTTTACTGCCGGTGAAATACTGCATGGCCGCACCGAAGGAATCAGGGGAGAGCAGGCGAACATCCACTTGCATGCCGCCGCGCAGCCTGAAGCTGACCTTGTTTTCACCACGAGCGATGACGTCCATGAGGCCGGGCAGCTTGATGACGTGATCAATCAGCTTTTGCCGGGCCTCGTCGTCACAGCAGGCTTTACCAGTGACCAGAATGTCGAGATCGCCAACCGTCTCGCGGCCGCGGCGCAGGGAGCCGGCAGGAGTGATTTTCTCGATGCCCGGATAGTCCCGCAGATGCTCGATGATTTTGCCGGCCTGGGCTTCCGCTGCATCGAGTAGGAACCGCCCGGCGATGCGCTGGTAGTCATCAATGGCTTTCAACAATTTCGCTTCATGTTTCTCGCCCATACGCGGCAGGGTGCGGATCTTGCCTTCGCGGGCCAGTTTCGCCACCCCCTCGGGGTCACAAACCTGGTAAGCACTCCAGATCAGGGCAATGGTCTTTGGCCCCAAGCCCTGAATCTTCAGCAACTCGAGCATGGAGGGGTGATACTTTTTCAGCAGGTCAGCGTGTACCGAGAGCTTGCCTTCCCGAAACATTTCCTGCAGGTTCATCAGCATGCCTTTGCCGATGCCGGGGATCTCAAGAACTTTCTTGGGCTCGCTGATCAACTCAGAAATTTGCTGGGGGAGGGCTTCAATGGCCTCGGCTGCATTGCGATAGGAACGAATACGGAACGAATCCTGGCCGTCGATTTCGAGTAAGGCGGCGGTTTCAAAGAGGATGCCGGCAATGGCTTTGTTGTCCATGAAGCATCCAGACTACAACCGATAGTGCGTGCAGGGCCAGAGGCTGGTGGCGTAGTAGATGCCACGGCCAAAGACATCAAGGCGAGAAAATCCCACTGCCGCTTCATCAGCTTGAAGCGGGCTACAACGCTCTGAATATTTCAGCTTATCGTCTAACTCCCCGCGGAGGCCTTGGTGACATTGGCTGCTTGTGGGCCCTTGGTTCCCTGGGTTATCTCAAACTCCACGTCATCGCCCTCTTGCAGGCTCTTGTAGCCCTCAGAGGTGATGGCGCTGAAGTGCACGAAAACGTCGGGACCGTCGTCCCGTCCGATGAAACCGTACCCCTTAGCATTATTGAACCACTTTACTTTCCCTTTCAAACGTTCCACTGTCGCCCCCTCAGGCGCGGACCCGTTCAGGGGGGCCGCACCTCCGATTTTCTGTAATTTTGCGGCTACGCGCTGGGACTGTCAAGGGAGGAAGCTAAAAGTGGTGCCCTTATAACAACGAAGTGCACACCGGCGCAACGAAACAAGGCCGAGGATTTTAGGACGCTGCTTTGAGCTGGTGGAGCTATTTTGACCGTCGGCGGCTCGAGTGTGCCTGGTTGAGCCAAAGCACACCGGAGATGGTTTTGCCATCATGGATGCGGCCCGTCATCACCATTTTGACAGCTGTGCTGAGCGGAAAAAATCGGGTCTCGATGACTTCATCTTCCTCGGGTTGAGCAGTTCCAGCGCGGAGTCCGGTTGCCAGGTATATAGACATGGTCTCGGCCACAAAGCCGGGGCTGGCATAAAAGTTAAGGATGCGTTTCCAGCGGCGTGCGGTGAAGCCGGTTTCTTCCTTCAGTTCGCGCTTAGCGGCACTCAGTTCACTCTCAGCTTTTTCGCCTTTTCCCCGATCAATGCGACCCGCACACAGTTCCCATAGATACTGCTGGGCAGCGTGGCGGTATTGACGGACCAGAAGGACACGCGGCTCAGAAGGAGTTTCGTCCACAGCCATGATCACGACTGAACCAGTGTGACGCACAATGTCGCGGCGTCCGCGTACACCTGAGGGTTCGAGTACATGGTCGGTGGTGACCCAAAATGCTGGGCCGCGATAAGCCTCGACGGACGAGAGAATGCGTGCTTTAGCTTTGGCAGAAGATGATTTCGGCATACTCACAATATAAGGGATGATTGTGTTTGCGCGCTGAAGTTAGCTGATCATCAGGCGGGTGATCGTCTTTGCGTGCCCGGTCCGCTCATCACAGTCCACGACTACAGCGCAGAGGCGGGCATCTCCTGTCGCTGCTTCAAATCGTGTGGGCATGTTGCTGAGGAATTTTCCTACTACTAATTCCTTCTTCACTCCGATGACGCTGTCGTAGGGGCCGGTCATACCGACGTCCGTGATGTAGGCCGTGCCATTGGGCAGCACGCGCTCGTCAGCGGTGGGAACGTGAGTATGGGTGCCGACTAGGGCAGTAACCCGTCCGTCGAGATGCCAACCCAACGCGATTTTTTCAGAAGTCGCTTCGGCGTGGACATCCACAAAAATAATCTTTGCCTTTACGCTTTTTAACAGTTGGTCAATGGTGCGGAAGGGATCGTCGTTCGCGGCCATGAACACACGTCCCTGCAAATTGATGACCGCGTATGGAACATCGCCCTTGCGGCCTTCATACATGCCCCAACCCGGCATTCCGGGCGGATAGTTGGCCGGTCGCAGCACGCGGCGTGCGGGGCTATGCGCGTTTCCATCCGCACTTTCGAAATAATCCACGATCTCGCGCTTGTCCCAGATGTGGTTGCCAGTGGTGAGAACGTCAATGCCCATCTCAAAGAGTTCTTCGGCGAGAGCGGGAGTGATGCCGAAACCAGCAGCGGCGTTCTCCCCGTTGGCGAGAACCAGGTCTATGGCGTGATCTTTTACGAGGCTGGATAGTTTCTCTTTGACGAGAGTTCGCCCCGGTCTGCCAAAAATGTCGCCAATGAAGAGGATGCGCACGTGGTATTTCGATGGTAACACGGGCGCTGGACGGGCTTTTCCGAGGCGTGGTTCCTGTGAGGTTTAGAAAAATGCAGAGATCCTTCGTCAGGAGTCATCCGCTGCAAGCTGACTCTGCAGCCTTAGGACGGCAATCGCTATCAGGGGGCTAGTTGTGCTGTCTTTAGAAAGTCGTAGTTGCCCGCTGGGTTCAGGGTTAGTCCCTGCACTCGCTTCGTGTGGACCATCACGTTGTCGAGGTACCACAGATTAATGTAGGGCAAATCGTCGGCCACCAGTCGCTGAATCTCAATGTAGATTTGTTTGCGGACTTGCTGGTCCACTTCGCGACGGGCTTGGTCAATCAGCGCGTCCACGCGAGGGTTGGCGTAATAAGTGCGATTGCCGCCATGGGGAGAAAACTTGGCTGAATGAAAAACATACTCGAAAATGTCCGGATCTTCGTTGCCCCCGACCCAACGCAAGGTATGCACCTGGTAGGCGCCGCGGATGATATCGGAAAGGAAAGTAGCGAACTCGAAAGTGCGAATATCCAATGCGATGCCTACCTCGCGCAGTTGCTGCTGAAGCACGGCTGCGACCAGGCGCGGGTTTTCATCTATCGAGGTTTTTATCGTGAGATGAAAACGAACTCCATTCACGGCCGGATATCCAGCTTGTTCGAGTAATTGGCGTGCTCGATCAGGATTATGATCATACTGCGGGACATCCGCGTTGTATGCCCAACTCTCGGGAGGAAGCAGACTGTAGGCAGGCCGCGCGAAATCTCGGAATAGATAGTGAATGATCGCCGTTCGGTCGATCGCATATGCCACAGCCTGCCGCACTCGCGGATCTTTAAGAATCGGTTCCCGAGTGTTGAATGCCAAATAGCCGAGCACCGTGCCGGGGCCGCGCAGCACCTCCAGATTGGACTCACGTTCGAGCGTGAGAACTGCGTCGTAGGCCAGCGAAGTCATGGCAATGTCGGCGCTACCTTTGCGCAGTTCGAGCGCACGAGTGGTAGCATCCGGGACCACGGCAAAGCGCACTCGATGCAGGTGAGCTTTCTCTCCCCAATAGTCGTCATTGCGCTCGATGACGACTTCCTTGTCGGGTTCGGCGCTGACGAATCGAAATGGCCCCGAACCTATAGGATGACGGCTGATTTCGTCACCACTGCCATAGGGGACGATTCCTACAGCGCCGCCCGAGAGATTCCACAATAAAGTTGCAAACGGTTCTTTCAGATGAAATACCACAGTGGAATCGTCGGGAGCGTCAATGCGGTCCACAAGATGGTAGGCAGCGGCTTTGGTACTGCGAACTTTCCCCTGAAGCAGGGAATCGAAGGTCCACTTCACGTCTCGTGAGGCGAGTGGACGTCCGTCGTGAAAATGCACGCCGGAGTGGAGATGGAACACATAGGTAAGAGGGTCGGGAATATCCCATCGCTCTGCCAGGCCAGGCTGAACGTTCAAGTGTTCGTCGCGGGTGCACAGGTCATCGAAGATCAATTCATCAATACGTTCGGAATAAGCATCCAAGCCAACCCGCGGGTCAAGATTGGTGGGGCTGCTCTCGATGACCATGACCAGCGTTGAGGGATCAGGCTTCGCCGAGCAAGAGATGAAACAAATCGAAAGAGCAAAAATCGTGAGCAGGGAAAGCAGACGGTGGTATGCGTTTGATCGCAGCGAGTCACACATACGAGATCTTTCCCAGAATCGCAGGCCGCTTTGCTCCGGTTGCAGATGGAATGTTTGACGGTTGCCGGTTCCATGTCTGGTAGGCGAGCAAGGCGAACGCAACCGCTTCCTTAGCTTCGGAGGGCAACCCGAATTCATCTGAGAAACGTAGTTGCAAACCTAGAGGCGCTAGTTCATTCGCCAGCATGGCCATAAGCGTGGAGTTGTTTGTCCCTCCGCCAGAGACGATGAGTTCCCGGTAAGCAGACTTGTGCGTAACAAATCGGCTGATCGCGTCAGCGATAGATCTGGCCGTTAGTGCGGTCGCGGTTGCGACTACATCCAGCTTTGGTGCGCGGCCGCAGCGCTTGATAAACTCGCGAACAAATTCGCGTCCGAACTCCTCGCGCCCGGCCGTTCGGGGCAGTTTGCGCTGGAAAAATGGCATGCGAAGCACATCCATAACAACCTTTGGAATTGCATTACCCGAGGCCGCAAGGATTCCATCACGATCATAAGGCTGGTCGAACAGACGCTGTGTCACGGCGTCAATCACCATGTTGCCGGGGCCGGTATCGAACGCCCGAACTTGTTCTGGCGCAGCGCCTGCTGGAATTGCAGTGAGATTGGCGATGCCACCAATGTTCTGCACGATGCGTCCAAAGCGATGGTCGCGATACAGAAGAAAATCAAGGAAAGGAACGAGGGGCGCGCCTTTGCCACCAGCAGCCATGTCGGCGGGACGAAAATCAGAAACCACGGGGATGCCGACGCGGGCCGCTAACACCGAACCATCGCCAATTTGCCAGGTAACCGAGAGCTTGTGGCCGAGAAATGAAGCAGGTTCCCCCTGGTGATAAAGGGTCTGGCCATGGCAGCCGACTAGGTTGGATTTGATGCGAAAGCGTTTTTGAGTTGCGATCAACGCCTCCGCGTAGTGTTCAGCTAGCAGAAAGTTCAATCGAGCTAAGTCTGGAACACTGGCTTTCATAGAGTTCATAGCAGCCAGAATGGCTTGGCGGACTGAATTGGGGTAGGGATACTCCGCGTGGGCAAGGAGTTTGAGTTGCAATGCGCCGTGACGTTTCGAACGTGCTGAACCTTGTGGTTGTATGCGGACCAGAGCGACGTTGATACCATCGGCGGATGTCCCGCTCATGATTCCGGCGACAATCATGCCTGACCCTGCCGCTTGATGGTTTCCATACGGATCTGTTCGCCAAATTCCCAAAGCTGGCGGGAAAGCTTTTCGAGTCGTGGGGTGGTTGGAGCTGGAGTTTTTCGCCTTAACTCTTTCGATCGTTTCTTGAACCCGAGCACTCGGGATACGGACTCTTTTGCCCGCCGAGCAAATCGTGCATCGCGCTCCACTTCTTTGCACAGGGCTTCGTACGAACGGGTGACATATT
>Ga0207136_1118_pt1 | contig 15935 bp, 8 predicted proteins | sample Alteio_BWMinHeat_8_FD_153552 | JGI IMG/M metagenome (GOLD analysis project Ga0207136, IMG submission 153552) | Enriched cells from forest soil in Barre Woods Harvard Forest LTER site, Petersham, Massachusetts, United States -... | ecosystem: Environmental > Terrestrial > Soil > Temperate forest >...
AAAAATTCCAATCCACGCCGGGGAACCGGTTGAGGTCGGCGTCCATGGCGGCTATCAGGTCATCTTTTGATTTGAACTCAGATCGCCACTTCGATCGCGGCAGAAGATCTACGAAGAATTCCGTATTGTAGAAACCGCTTGCGTCGCTGCCATCATCCGGGCGTCCCACCTGACTCACAACTTGCTTCACCTCAGGAAAGTTAGCAAGCACGCGGCGAGCTTGCCGGGCGAGCGTAAGGCCTGCCGAGGGGCCGGTGCTGGGAGCCAGAGTTCCGCGCACCCAGATCGCGCCTTCATCCAGGTGAGGCAAGAATTCGGAACCGATTACACCTCCGAAGCCCATGAACAGCATGACGCCAAGCGCCATGACACCTAGCCCCAGCGTGAGTTTCATGTGGTCGAAGCACCAATCAAGGGCGCGGGCGTATCGTTCTTGCAGCCAGTGGAATACAGGATTACGCCATTCGTGGATCTCGTCCTTGAAGAGCAACGTGCAAAGCACTGGTGCGATCAAGAGCGCAAACAGCAATGCTCCCAGTAATGCGAAGGCGACAGTCCACGCCATGGGCCGGAACAGGCGTCCTTCGACGCGCTGCAGGGTGAAAATCGGCAGGTAGGAAACGATAATGATGATGCGGGCAAAGAACACGGGCCTTTGCACTTCGTGCGCTGCCGTACCGATCATCTGAAGAAAAGATTTCTTGCCTCGTCCATATTCAGCGTGGCGAAGAATATTCTCGATCATCACCACGGAGCCATCCACGACCATGCCAAAATCGAGAGCACCGAGAGAAAGCAGGTTGGCGGGAATGTGGCTCAAATCAAGCAGAATTGCCGCAAAAAGCAACGCGAAGGGAATGGTGATGGTGACAATCAGCGCACTGCGAACATTGCCCAGGAACAGAAACAAGATCAGCGTTACTAACAAAACGCCATCGGTCAAGTTACGGAGAACGGTGTGGGTGGTGTAGTGCACCAGGTCGCTGCGATCAAGGTGAGGGACGATTCGAACACCGGCGGGCAATTGATGGTCGTTCAACTGCTTAAGTTTCTCGTGCAAAGCATCCAGCGTTGCGTCGGCTTCCGCCCCCTTGCGCAGGAGCACGATGCCTTCAACGACATCATCGTTATCGATGACGGTACCGTCTTCATGGCGGATGGTTTTGCCTAACTGACCGAGGCGCACCTTGGGTGCCTGTGTCACTAACGCAATATCGCGTACACGTATGGGTGTGCCATTCTGGACTTTCACAATGGTCGCTGCGATATCGTCTGTCGTCTGCATCAGACCTACGGCGCGGACATTCAGCGCTTGCTCACCACGCTCGATGAAGCCGCCGCCGGCATTGGTGTTGTTCGCGGCCAGGGCTTGCTCCACCTGACTGAGCGACAGTCCGTAGGAAACCAACTTGCCAGGGTCGATTTGTACCTGGTATTCGCGTGTTGGTCCGCCAAACCGATTCACATCCACCACGTTGGGGACAGACTTCAGTTGATTGACGACGTACCAGTCATTTAAGGTTTTCAGCTCCATCACGTCATACTTCGGGTTCGTGCTTTGGAGCGTGTAGAACATGATTTGTCCGGTCGGACTATAGTCTGGCCCCAGACCCGGATTTACATTGGTTGGCAAAGTGGCAAGCTGCAAGCGGTCCAGTACTTCCTGGCGTGCGTTGAATGTAGTGGTCTCGTCGTCATAGATAATTGTGATGACTGATAATCCTGCCAGTGACGTGGACCGTAGATGCGTCATGTGGGCGACGCCATTCAGAGTCACTTCAAGGGGGACAGTGATTTGTTGCTCGACTTCCTCGGCTGCATGGCCTGGCCACTGTGTAATGACTTGCGCGTAGGTGTCGGCGACATCGGGATAGGCTTCGATCGGCAAATTGCGGAAGGAGATGATGCCCCAAACGAATAGGACAAATGCCACGCTCAGCACAAGGATCCGATTCCGCAGGGCGAAGTCGATCAGAAAACGAATCATTTGCCCTGCTCCGAGGCGGCGGATGAAAACTCGAGGGCATTTGCCACGACTTCTTCGCCGGGTTTCAGATCGCTCTGGATCTGTTGCGTCCCATCCGGATTGCTGCCCAGAGTGTGAATCTCAATACGGCGAAAACTTCGCGCGCCATCTTTCCGGAATACCCAATCTTTGTCTTGCAAGCGCATGACGGCGGTTGCAGGAACAACCGAGCGAGCTTGTGACGCTCGCGAGCGGAACGTCGCTACGGCAAACATTCCGGGGCGCAAGGATCCATCGGCGTTAGGCAGGACGATACGCACCTTGGCTGAGCGTGTGTTCGGGTCGAGTACGCGGGATACATCGACGACTTTTCCGTGGTAGGTCTTGTCCGGATAGGCATTCAGCCGAATTTCGGCAGTATCACCCAGATTCACTTCACCAAGATCGTTTTCGTAAACATCACAGACCACCCACACCTGAGTCAGGTCAGCAATGGTGAAGAGATTAGGGCTGTTGTCGAGGCTCTTGATGCCCTCGAATCCCGAGACGTTTTGTTCCACGATCGTTCCGGTAATGGGCGCGCGAAGCTCGATGACAGAACCGGGATGAGCGGGATCGCCGCCCAGCAAGCGGACGTGCTGCTCGGCGTTGTGTACATCCACCAATGCTTTTTCTTCCGTATCATCGGCTTGTTGTAAATCTTTTTCTGCCAGTGCGCCATGCGAGTAGAGCAACTGGGCACGGTCTAGGCCTCGCTTTGCCAGTCGCTCATCCGCGGCAGCTTTCTGATAATCAGAAAACGCTCCGGTTAGGTCAGCGCTGTGAATGGAGAGCAGTTCCTGACCTTTATTTACGAAATCTCCAAGGCGTACCTTCAACTCAACTACCCGCCCGGAGCCTTGCGACGTCACATGAATGGTCCGATTTACGTCGGGTGTGACACTCCCGTTGGCATTGAGGAATGTAGGCAAGTTACGCGTTTCAACTTTAGCCACCTGGAATCGCTCGGGGTGATCAACCGTGTAGAGGTTAGGGTCGAGGGTGACTTCAGTTTTAGTTGGAGCGGCCTTAGGATCGTCCGAGCAGGAGATACTCGCTCCTGCAACAAACAGAGCAATAACGATTGCGACAGCGCGACGATAAATGATTGGGTTCATGGCAGCACCTCGCGACCCACGGCCAGATTCAACTGACTTTCGGAGGTCAGATAGGAACCGATCAGGCTGATATAGCTCAATTGCACGCTGCGGTATTCATTCTCCGCGTTCAAGAAATCCAGCAGTGACGCTCCTCCGTGCTGGTAGGCGAAGGAAATCGTATCCCGGACTCGCGTTGCTTGTTTCAGATATTTCTCCTTGTATGGCCGCAACAAAATCAGGTTGCTTTCAAGAGTCGCATAACCAGAATCCACGTCACCCAGAACCGCAGCTTCGGTGGCATCGCGTAGTCTTTCATTGCGCGTGATATCGAGCTGGGTGCGTAGTTTCTCTCCCTGATTGCGATCGAAAAAGCGCAATGGGATGCTGACACTCACGCCCAGCGTGTTTACGCCGAAGGGATTGTTGTTGGATGAATTATGGGTGTACCAGGCGCTGAAAGTTGGATCCGTTGAGCCGTTGGCAATCGCTAGCCTGTGATCAGTCTGTGATTTATCAAGAGCTTCAACCGCTGCCTTCAGATCGGGCCGCGTATCCAGGGCAATCTTGCGGAACTCGTCTCGTGGCAAGAGTTGATCATTGAAGTCGAACGGCCCTGCCAGGTCAAATTGCTCAATCGGAGTCCGGTCGTTCAGCAGCGTGAGCAGCTGAATTTTAGCGGTGCGCAAATTAACCTCCGCTGTTTGCAGGTCGGATTCATACTGCACTCGCTGTAGCTCCAGTCGATCGAAATCGATTTGCGCGATATCGCCAGCGTTGAAGCGAGTCTTACCGATATCGAGCACGTGATCGTAGTAGGCAAGGTTGTCTTTAGCCAGCTGGAGTACCGCCCCTGCCTGCAGTGCTGACACAAACGCGCCGCGTAAATTAAAAAGCAAAGTCCTCTCCAGGTCGGCATGATTTGATTCGGCAATTAGAGTCGCTTTCTTAGCACTCTGCAGACGCAATTCCCGTTTGTGCTGGCGCTCGTACAGATAGCTGAGGGCGGGCGACTCGAAAGTGCCTGCGAAAGGCCGCCAGATGCCATGATCAGGAGCAATCTGGGTCCCATCTGCCGTCAGAGTCAACGTCGGGTTGGGGCGCAGGAAAGCAGTGATCTCCTGGGCTTTTGATTCATCGATGCTGAGCTTGTCAGCCAGCAGCGCCGGATTATTTTGCTCGAATCGGGTACGCACTTTCTCCCAGGTCCAGGGTTCTTGGGCCTGAGCGCTGCACCCAAGCCCAAGCAAAAGCACAGGCATCGCTAAGTAAAGCAGCCGGATTTTTCTCATTCCACTAGTCCTAAATCTGTGAGGTCGCAAGGACGCAAGCGCTAGCCGCGATCCTCGAGCCGTCGCAGGCTCACGCAAAGTAAATCGGCGCCTGCGAATTGTGCCAACCACAATGACGTTAGAAAGCTAAGAGATCTTACGCGGTGGGAGGGGCACGACCGCCGATGGGAGCGATCAGAGTTTGGCCCGGAAGCACTGGCGCTGAATTTGAAACCAGTTCACAGAAGCAGTTCGCGGGAATGAAGGAGGCGGTTTCAACTGGAAGAGCAGGTACTCCCCCTGAAAGGCTGCAGGTCGGAGACTTAGCACTGAGTGCTTGTTTCGCAAGGCGCTTGCTGGCACTCGATTCCTCGATTTCCGCTCGCATAGGATGCAGATCGTCGGTCGCCGAAATCACGGGAAACAAAAGCGCGAGTACACAGCCCAAGAGAACCAAGGAACGACAAGAATGACCCGAAGCGTGGGGGCACGTGACTCCGCGCCGCCAGATTAGAACCGCTGGCACCGCCAACATCAGCCAGAGAAGATTGAGGACTAGTTCCATTAGCCACTTAAGACGCTGAACGCTTCTCGAAATTGTAGCGGCAAAGTTGGCCGAATGTCGAATCTAGTCCAGGTAACTTTCGGTCTCGCACTTCCGGGGCTGCACTTTTTCTACGCCGAAGTAACTCCCTTTACTTGCCCGGAAAGTAGAACGCCTCCGGCGCGGGGCGGTATACACGGATCATCCATAGAGGACGGCGGAGTTTCCCGGGGCCGGGGGCGGAGCGAGTCATCTGCAGCCAGCGCCGGTATTCTTCGTGCGCCTGGTTGGTGTCCACGAACACATCGCCATAGCGGTCCTCCGCGCGGGCTTTGGCGACCGTCACTTTTTGGTGCCAGCAGTGCTGTCCGCTGATGGGGTCGGGCTGCACCGGGAAGGTGAGATTCTGATGCACTCCAGCATCTTCCCAATGAATACGGGATGAATCAGGATCATCGCTGGCGAATGGTTGGATGCCGTGGAGCTGGCGCATCATCCACTTGCCAGGTTCTGTTTGTTTGAGATCAACCAGCGCGGTGGACCAGCGTTCGCCGCCGGAATCTTCTTTCAGACGCCAACGCCCTAGATGATGCGAGCAGGCGATGACACCCGGCCGGATGGATTCCGTTACCCAGACTTTGTCCACGAAATAGCCTATCGCGGTTTGGACTCTCACCAAATCGCTGGTGACTACGCCGAGACGGTCGCCATCTTCGTGGTGCATCCAGATCGGGTTCTTATGCGAGATTTCGTAGAGCCACTTTGCATTTCCTGAGCGTGTGTGGATTAACGTGGGAAGACGGAAGGTGGGCAGAAGCAGCATCTCGCCTTTGGAGACGTCAATGTTGTCGCGATGGACATGGCTCTTGATGTAGCCGGGAATGGAATATTCTGGCCAGCCCCAATCTTTCAGCGTTTTGGAGAAAAACTCGAGTTTGCGTGACGGCGTGGGGAACCCGGTAACGGACTTGCCTTCGATTTGTACTCCAATAGGAGCGCCATTTTTTTGGACGACGTGGGTCACGGGATCTACGGTGGAGTTTTGCAGTTCCTCGGGCTTGAGGGCTTTCTTGTGGGATTCGTAGATATTGTTTTCTATGAGGAAAGCACCGTATTTCCGCATGTAGTCGAGCGGAGTGAGACCTTCAGCCGACGCCGCTTGGGGCAATCCGGGAACGCTGTTTTCGAAGATCCAGCGGTAATACTCTTCAATGCGAAGTTTTTCTCCCGGACGGTACGGGGACTCGAAGTAGCGACGAATGCCGAGTGAGCCATCTGGGTCCACTCGCCAGGAGAGTTCAAGCCAAAACTCATCTTCTTCCCAGACTTCGCCTAGGCCGACTTCGCGGTGGGCTTCATATGTTGAGTTGAATTTTCTGCCTTGTTTTTCGAGGGCGAGACGCAGTACAGGTTGCCGAAAGCCGATCCAGCGCGCGGAGTGAGTTTCCTGGCTCATCAGGTCATGCCGCTCGCTGGCGTGGCCCATGGGCAAAACATAGTCGGCGTACCAGGCAGTCTCGCTCCATGTGGGACTTAAACACGCATGCCGCTCGACTTTGCTTTCGTCGGTCAGAGCTTCAATCCAGCTCAGGCCGTCTGGGTTGGTCCACACCGGGTTATAGACGCGGGAAAAATACATGGCGAGCTTGCCACGACCTTCTTTCAGGAAGTGTGGCAGCAGGAAACTCATCTCGAAAAAAGCCAGCGGATATTCGCGTGCCCACATCAATTCGTTCCACGCGTTGGGTGGAGGCGGCATCATCGGAGGCGTGGGAATGTACTTGTTCGAGGCGCTGGGCGAGGTTCCTCCGGGAGTGCCTACCGCGCCAACCAGGACGGACAGAAATTCGAGTGCACGAGCCACTTGCCAGCCCCCGAGATTTCCGGCCGCCGCATTGCGCCAGACGTGCGCGCTCATGGCTGAGCCAGCCCGTGCGATTTCTCGAGCCACCTCGACAAATACACGCGGATCGGCGCCGGATTCTTTGGCAGCAAATTCGGGTGTGTACTGCGCGTAGGTCTGCTTGAGAGTTTCAAGAAATGCTTCGAAAGTTTGTGACTGAGTGGGATGCTCGTTGCGCAGGTAATCTTCCCAGTTCACCCACTGCCGGACGAACTCATGATCGAAGAGATTCTCCTGAAGCAGAATGTTGCACATTGCCAGCAGCACAGCCGACTCGCTCCCCGGCCAAGTGGAGAGCCAGTAGTCAGCCTTGGTAGCGGTGTTCGAGAGTCGAGTATCAATGACGCAAACTTTGGCTCCAGCCATTTTGCCGTCAATGATGCGCTGGGCGTGAGGGTTGAAGTAGTGTCCGGCTTCAAGGTGCGAACTTAGCAGGAGAATGAAACGAGCATTCGCGTGGTCCGGGGACGGCCGGTCGAACCCGTGCCAGAATGCGTATCCAGTGCGCGCGCCAGCCGAGCAGACATTGGTGTGGCTGTTGTGTCCATCAATGCCCCAGGCATGCAGCACGCGCTGGTTGTAAATCAGTTCGTGGCCGGGCCGTCCGACGTGATACATGATTTCGTTCTTGCGGCCCTCTTGCAGAGCTTTTCGGATGCGTGCGCCGAGATCGTCCAATACTTCGTCCCAGGTCACACGTTCCCACTTGCCTTCGCCTCGTTTCCCCGCTCGCCGTAAAGGGTACAAAATGCGCTCCGGGTCAGTAACCTGGTTAATCGTCGCTGGCCCCTTGGCACAATTGCGTCCGCGACTGCCGGGGTGCGTGGGATTTCCTTCGAATTTCTGGATCCGATTTGTTTTCTTGTCCACATAAGCGAGAAGCCCGCAACCAGCCTCGCAGTTGAAGCAGATGGTTGGAATGAGCGAGTAATGCTTCTCGACTTTCTTGGGCCATTGCGTCGCGTCATATTCGGTCCAATCATCCCAGCGATCGGATGGTGGATAGCTGGATAGGCCACCGGCGGGTTCGTCCAGATCAAGGGCTTGCGGATTTAAGGGAAGCGGATCTTTCATATGTTTGCGTTAGCTCAGCGGGACGGATTGCCCCGCTTTTACCCACAATTCCTCAAACCACCAAAGGCCGGCCAGAGCCAGCGCGGCAGCGACAATATCTATGGCAGAGGAGACACCGGCGGTCATCGTAAATGCTACAAGGAGAATCGGGGCCACCAGCCCGATACTGATTGCCAACCCCCAGAACCGTGCCGCCAGATGTCCACGAGTGAGCGTGCGTGTGGCCATCCTCACGTCTTCGCTGACATGAGGGAGCGCGACTTCACCGAGGATCATGGCCAGGCTCAAGAGCAGAGAGAGCAGGAGGATCACCGATGTGGGCCGCAAAATCTCCGAAGCAACGCCCATCAGAACGCCAACGATCAAAATGACGGACGAACCTGCAACCAATGCCTGGACCAAAAGATGCCAAAGGAATAGCGGGCTCTGCCACAGGTCCCGGCCTTTGGCCTGTGCAAACAGGAACGCCGAATAACAAGCGCTGGCGATGGCGAACGCAGCTGCAGACCATTGCAATGCAGCCGGCGCAGGACAGCCGAGAATGCCGAGCAGCAACCACACCGACCCTAGAGCGCCATAGCCGATCAGAAAATAAGTACCAATGACCAGCCAGGAGCGGAAATTCGGCTTTGTAATAAGGTAGAAAAAGCGGTCCGGACGCTTGAGGTCGAACACTAACAATGCACTGGTAATTGCGAGCGCGCCAAGAGCTATGGCCGGACAAACAACATTGAAAAGAGTCGAGGAGGATTTACCCGCGAAACTTAAGAGAATGGCCGCTACTAACAGAGCTCCCGCAGAGATTGACTTGGTCCAGAGATAAACAGCGATCTTCCATCCCCAGGGGGCATGGTGGGGAACGTCATAGACTTCGCGAGCCAGCGCACGGGCCAGGTCGTCAGTGTGGCTGGTCAAGGCCGACGCGTTAGTTCCACCTCGTTTGTCCGCCCAGAAATATGTATCCTCCCGTGACAACCGGCTGGGTTCGATGACGTCGCCCTCGATTCCTACGTAATAAAGCTTTGGCCGCGTACCCTTCTGCGGCTTGCGTACGGAAACTTTTTCGGTGGCCACGATGCGACTCACTTTGCTACCAGCGTTGTCCAGATCGCCGGCCATGATTGCCTGCGTTGGACAAACAATCACGCAGGCGGGCTCAAGATTCTTTTCCACTCGGTGCGCACAAAAATTACATTTGGCCGCTGTATTGTTGTTGGGATCAATGTAAAGAGCGTCATACGGGCAGGCCTGCATGCAGGCTTTACACCCGATGCAACGCTGGTTATCGAAATCAACTATGCCATCGGAGCGGCGATATAAAGCACTGGTGGGGCAGATTACGGTGCAGGGAGAATCGTCGCAATGGTTGCAGCGCATTACCCCGAAGTGGCGGGAAGTATGCGGGAACTCGCCTTTCTCCACGTACTTAACCCAGGTGCGAAACACCCCCACCGGAACTTGATGCTCTTCTTTGCAGGCAACGGTGCAGGCATGACATCCGATACATCGGTCCTGATCAATAACAAATCCGTATCGCATCCTTGGAAGTTCCCACTGTTGCACCAATCAATCCAGCTTCGACATGATAGCTGATCCTCCGTGATGGTGGTGGGCGAGGTATTCGTTTCAGAACCTCCTGACGATAAGAAGACTGGTCGGCATGGGGCCGGAGAACCCAATTCGTGGGAAAGAGTGGACTTGGCGGCTCGATTCCAATACTCTGACCAATCGTAGGGAAGAATGAAAACGTAAATGTCAGAGACCTGGAAAAACTGGGAAGGCCGGGTAGTCAACGAAGAGTTCCGTTTGATTCGATACTTAGGCGGATCTGATCATAGCGCCGTGTATCTTACCGAGCGCGGCGAGCAGGCGGGGCAGAAGGCCGCGATCAAGCTGATCCCAGCCAACGCACAGAATCCTGAGCTGCAGCTCTCCTGGTGGGAGTTGTCCGCCAAGTTGTCCCATCCTCATTTGGCCCGCCTCTTGCAGGTAGGGCACTGCGAAATGGACGGGACTGAGTTCCACTATGCCCTGATGGAATACGCGGATGACAACCTTGCGCAGATTCTTCCCCTGCGTGCGCTTACCTCCGGGGAAGCCCTGGAAGCGTTGACGGCGGTTCTGGACGCACTGACCTATATTCACACCAAAAGCTTTGTGCATGGACACATCAAGCCCAGCAACGTCATGGCGGTTTCCGATCAAATAAAAATTTCAAGTGACACGCTTTGTGGAGTCGGGGAGTCGAGCCGGGTTATGGGCAAGCCGGATATCTACACGGCTCCGGAAATTGCGGGTGGCGGTGGAATGTCCCCAGCAGCAGACGTTTGGTCGCTCGGCATGACTCTAGTCGAGGCTCTGACCCAACAACTTCCATCTTGGGAGGGGGCTGAGCAGGGGAAACCTGTAGTGCCTGGCACCTTGCCAGCTCCCTTTCTTGAGATTGCAAATCATTGTTTACTGCTGGAGCCTGCGCGGCGATGGACAGTAGGTCAAATTTCCGCGAAGCTGCGCCAGTCTCCCACAACGCCGGTAGAAAAAGAGAAAGAGAAGGTCCAGCAACCAGTAGCAACGTCGAAGTGGCGTTCGGCTGCTGCAGCAGGCGTGATTGTGCTGGTCGCAATATTGGCAATTTCACGGATGCGGGATCGACATCCTAAGAGAGAGACCGTGCCGCCGGTTGCGAATGAATCAGCGCAGCCACAGGCGGAAGCTCCGCTCGAGAACCCGAACATCAGGAAGGAAGGTCAAGCCGCGAGTGTTTCCGCTCGGCCCGCGGCATCGAGAAGTACGACGAAAGCTGCCACATCCACCGCAGATTCCACTCCTGGAGAAGTGGTGCATCAGGTGGTGCCAGATGTGTCAAGGAGCGCCCGAAACACGATTCAGGGCAGGATCCGTGTCACCCTCAAGGCCTCGGTGGACTCCTCGGGGAACGTAGTAGCAACAAAGTTCATGACCCGCGGGGCGAGCAAATACTTTGCCCGGTTAGCCCAGCAGTCTGCACAACGCTGGACATTCCTCCCGCCGCAGGCAGGAGGTCGTCCCGTTGCCAGCCAATGGACTCTGAGATTCGAATTCAGCCGGGCAGCTACGAACGCGCATTCTACTCAGGTTTCTCCGTAGCGGCGTCAATAGAGTCTCAAAAACTTCAGCCCAATCTTAGCTATCCCCGATGGGTAGCAGGGCTGTCTCCCATGTTGCCTGAGCCTCACCCCTCCGCCGCAAGTTAATCGGGATTGTTAGTGGACTCACCGGTATCCCCAGATTTGACCCCAGAAAAACGTTGTAGCGTCTGGCGCAATAGGGCATCTAATAAAGAGTCAAAATTACCTGCGAGCCGATCCAAAAGGACGGCTGGACGTGCTCTCTGGTATGGTTTCTGTCGTTAGCGGGCCTGTAAGCCTTCTAGAAAGAACGGCCTGCCGGAAGTCCGTGCGACTCTGGGGATGGAATACGACGTGCCTTAAGTAATTGAGCCGAGGAGAATCAAGGATGCTCAACGTCCAAAGAGAAGTCGAAGTTCGGCGTCATCTACTGGAGGGTCTTTCTGAGGCTCGGGTTCGGGCAGATGAGATTTTCAGCATCGTCAAGCCAGACTTTCTTTACCAGCGGCCGATTCCGGAGCGGCACCGGATCATTTTTTATGTCGGTCATTTAGAGGCTTTCGATTGGAACCTTCTGCGTGACCGAATCCTCAGCCTGAAAGTATTTCATCCTGAACTTGATCAATTATTTGCCTTTGGGATTGACCCCGTGGATGGCGGACTGCCCTCCGATCAGCCCGCTGACTGGCCTGCGTTGAGAGAGGTTCGACAGTACGTGCAGGAAGTTCGCGCACGCATTGACCAAGGTCTGGCGGCGCTGTCGCGGGCAGATTGGGACTCTGGTCCTGTGGGTGCAGATTTTTCTGGAAGCACTCTGCTTAATGTGGCCATCGAACATCGCCTGATGCATGCTGAAACGTTGGCATACATGCTGCACCAACTGCCCATCACTGGAAAAATTGGGCCATCGCGTAAGCCCGAACTCGTGTCTCAAGCCATTGCGTTCGAAATGATTGAAATTCCCGCAGGCCAAGCGACCTTGGGGCTTTCCCGCGAGAATGAAGCCGCGTTCGGTTGGGACAATGAGTATGACGAGCACACCGTAGAAGTGCCCGCATTTGGCATTGACAGATACAAGGTGACGAACGGCCAGTACCTTGATTTCATAGATGCGGGCGGGTATGAAAATCGGGGACTCTGGAGCGACGCGGACTGGAGTTGGAAAACTACACAGGGCATTCATCACCCCGCATTTTGGCGACGAGACGGCGACCGCTGGTACTGCCGAACCATGTTTGACGAAGTTCCTTTGCCGCAGCACTGGCCAGTCTATGTAAGCCAGGCTGAGGCCGGCGCATATGCCCGCTGGACAGGAAAATCGCTGCCCACCGAGGCGCAGTGGCATCGCGCGGCTTATGGGACACCGGGTGGTGAAGAAAGACGATTCCCCTGGGGTACGGGAACTCCAAACTCAAGAAAAGGGAATTTCGATTTTGATCACTGGGATCCAACCCCGGTGAATGCTTTTCCTGAGGGCCAGAGTGCGTTCGCTGTCGCTGATCTGCTGGGTAATGGATGGGAGTGGACAGCGACTCCGTTCCAGCCGTTTTCCGGGTTTCGTCCATTTTCGTTTTATCCGGGCTACTCGGCCAATTTTTTCGATGGCAAGCATTACGTGATGAAGGGTGCGTCATCGCGCACAGCTGCATGCATGCTGCGCCGTTCATTTCGCAATTGGTTTCAACCGCACTATCAATACGTTTATGCAGGTTTTCGTTGCGTGAGTAACTGACGAACACCAGGAGGATCCCCCATGCTGACACACGCTTTTACCGCCAACTCCCTGTCTCGAATTGCGGCTGAAGTTCGGGCCGGGCTGACGAAACCAGGACAGAAGGAACTGCCTTCAAAGTACCTGTATGACAGCGTGGGGTCATCGCTCTTCGAGGTGATCAGCCTGCTTCCCGAATACGGGCTTACGCGAGCGGATGAGCGGCTGCTGCGAAGGCATTCCGAGGATATTGTGGCCCGGCTCACACCACCCACCGTAGTGGCTGAACTAGGCAGCGGCAGCGGTAAGAAGACCCGCTGGATGCTGGAGGCGCTGAGCCGCCACCAGCACATTTCATATTGCCCGATTGAGATTTCACGCGCCGCACTCACCATGTGCGAACGCGAACTGGGTGACATTGAGGCCGTCAGCATCGTGGGCTTCGAGCGGGAGTATCTCGATGGACTTTTGGAAGTCGCCGCTCGCCGCCGTGAGGGAGAGCAATTGCTGGTTCTGTTCCTGGGCAGCACCATCGGCAACTTTGAGCGTCCCGAGGACGCGAACTTTCTGGGCCGCGTGCGTCAGATTCTTCAGCCGGGCGATGCGCTGCTCCTAGGGACGGACCTGGAAAAGCCCATTCAACAGCTGATGGACGCCTATGATGATTCCCTCGGAGTAACCGCAGCATTCAACCTGAATTTGCTGGTCCGGATCAATCACGAACTCGATGCCAATTTCGTGCTCGACCAGTTTGAACATGTCGCCCGGTTCAATCCGGAAGCAGGAAGTGTGGAGATGCACATCCGCTCCAAGCAAGAGCAAACGGTGACGATTCCAGCTTTGGAACTATCAGTCATGTTCCGCGAGGGTGAAACCATCTGGACGGAGAGCAGCCACAAATATTCACTTGCGGAAGTTGCACACATGTCCGAGAAGGCGGGCTTCCGCTGCGACGCGCATTGGGTTGACGAAGAATGGCCCTTCGCGGAAAGCCTGCTGATCGCGGAATCAATGTAGGCGCGAGCGTCCCTGCTTGTGCAGGGGCCGGTACAAAGTACGCCTTTTCATCACAGAGTCACAGAGAAACCCTCGGCCTGCAAAAATCCAGAGGGACACGGGTTTGCCATGCGGTTGGTTTCTCTGTGTCTCTGTGACTCTGTGGTGAAAAACCAAATTAGGACACTACTCCCTACTCGATATCTGTCTCGGCTGCGTCTGTCGCTGGCTTCGCGTCCGGAACAATCTCGGGCAAGCCGGCAGTTTTCAGTTGCTGACTGACGGAAGGCAGATCGGACTTCTTAATTTCATTCCATTGTTTTAGCAACGGCGCGAGATCGCGACTTGCATCTGCGACCGCAGCCTTTTGTGCTTCAGTCGGAGCCACATCGGCTTGGCCAATGCTTCCATACAAGGCCGCGACCGTTCCGTTCTCTTCAGCGAGTGACCGCTGCGGCGGTCCGCCACCGGGCAGAACTGGTGCGGCCTTTCCCAGGATGGCTCCGATTTTCTGCTCGAGTGCTTTGAGCGCTTCCGCAGTTCCACCACTTGCTTTGCCTTGGAGTGTATGAACCTGGTCGAGAACTGATCGCGCTTGCAGCAACGCATCCGTACTTTCAGTCAGCTGGGATGCCAACTGCATTTCCAAACCGAACTGTTGATCGAGCCCTGCTGCCGGCGTGTTCACGCGCGGATCCAGCTTCACAGTGAACGGCGCGCTGTAGGTGTGCCGGTTCACGAGGAGGCGCGCGGTGTATTCGCCGGGCAGCACAAGCGGGCCCTGCGGGGTTCGCGGTGTGTCGCGAGGGACCGCCGAAATCGGGTACTCATAATGCGGCGCGTGAGGCGTGGAATAGCGAAGGTCCCAAACCCAGCGGTGCATTCCCGCACTGGAAGAAAGAGTTTTTGGCATTCGAATCCAATACAGCGGGATCAGTTGCTTCTCTAGTTGCTCTTGGGTCACCTCCGGCTTGTCTGCACTCGAATATCGCCGGACGAGCTTCCCTTGCTGGTCAACAATTTCAAGCGTAACCGTGCCAGAAACAGGCTGCGCAAGAAAGTAATCGAGAATCGCGCCGTCAGGAGGGTTCTCAGCCATCGGCTCGTCCGGCGGAATGGGCGTGTCGGGATAGGTGCTGCGCCAGACTCGGAACGCAGGTGCGGGCTTGAAAAGAGCGTCGGACTTTTCCAACGATTCGGCCAACTGCCGTAGTGGCGTGATGTCGTCGAGAATCCAGAACGATCGTCCGTGCGTGGCCACGATCAGGTCACTCTCGTGAATCCAAAGATCGCGCATCGAAGTGTGTGGCAGGTTCAATTGCAGCGATTGCCAATGGTCACCGTCGTCGAACGAAACCCAGACGCTGGTTTCCGTGCCGGCAAACAGTAAACCTTTGCGGACTGGATCTTCGCGCACGGTGTCGGCAGGTGCATCAGGAGGCAGACTGCCAGAAATTAGTTTCCAGGTCTTGCCACCATCGTGCGTGCGGTAAATGAAGGGATGCAGGTCATCAATGCGAAAACGGCTCACCGAAGCGTAGGCCGATTGATCGTCGAAATGCGAGGCCTCGATTTGTGTGACCTTGCTCCAGGGAGTTAGTTCCGGCGGAGTGATGTTGCTCCAGTTCTTTCCACCGTCTCGCGTGATCCAAATCAGTCCGTCATCAGTTCCCGCCCACAGAGTGTCAATGCTCTTGAACGAAGGAGCCAGCGCATAGATCACACCTCGCTGCTTGCCGGCATCGGGGTTCAATGCCGACATGGTGCCTATGCTCGGGGGAGCGCCAGGAGCTTCGCGCGTCAGATCAGGGCTGATCGTTTGCCAGGAGTTACCGCCATCGGTCGTCTTGAACAGAAAATTCGACGCGAAATAAAGCGTGTGAGGATCAATGGGGGAAAAAAGTGTAGGCTCGGTGCGGTTGGTACGGTACTTTTTGTCTCGCACCGGAATCGGAGTTACATTCTGCGCTTGCCCCGTGGACCAGTGATATTTCGACACTTCGCTGCGCCCACCTCCATAAATGATATCGGGATCAAGCGGATCAGGCGCGACGTAGCCATATTCGATCGTGGCCACGGGATGCCAGTCGCGAATATTGATTGCGCCATCGTTACCGCGGCTCGAGATGCACACCGAACCGCTTTCCTGCTGCCCAGCGCAGACTCGGTATGGAAAAGTGTTGCTGATGCCGACGTGATAAAGCTGGGCGGTAGGCTGGTTGTACCA
>Ga0207136_1119_pt1 | contig 15853 bp, 9 predicted proteins | sample Alteio_BWMinHeat_8_FD_153552 | JGI IMG/M metagenome (GOLD analysis project Ga0207136, IMG submission 153552) | Enriched cells from forest soil in Barre Woods Harvard Forest LTER site, Petersham, Massachusetts, United States -... | ecosystem: Environmental > Terrestrial > Soil > Temperate forest >...
GCATTGCCGCCGCCATTTGCGGTAGTACCCGAACCAGCCCACGGTGGGCGATTATTTGCGCGGGCGGACATGGTCGCGTTGTTGGCAGGGCTGTTGGAACTGCCGAAACCCTTCGGGGCCTGGCCGTGATCGGTCGTGTTGCCCTGCGCGCTCCAACTCCGCGAATTGTTAGTTGCGCGCTGACTGCCGCTGTTTCCAGGAATGCTGTTCTGCATGCGCATATCGTTTCGGGCTGATGGCGGTCGACTCTGCGACAGTTCGTTCTGCCGCGCGGTCGTTCCCGCGTTTCCTGGACGCCCAACACTTAGGCCGCTCGTGTTCATGGTGCGGACTGGAATGTGAGAAGCCCCTGCCGCAGGCGCGGTACGCGCCATGACGGAGCGATTCTCGACGGAGCTAGGCGGACGGCTGACGTTGCCCTTGGCGTTTGCAGCGCCGAATGCGCTTTGCCTAGACGGAGATACACCCGCGTTATTTGTAACCTGCGCGCCGCGCAGCGAGGCTTCATTGATATGGGCAGCGCCGCGATTAATGGCTTGGCCGCCGGTGAACGCGCTGCGCGAAGCAGCAGTTACGGCGTGAGTGTTGTGCGCATAGGCGTAGTTAAAATTTGCATTGGAGTGGAAAACGTTGACGTTGTGGATGTAGGTGTTGTGTACGTTGATCCGGTTAACGTACCCGTAGCCCCCGTGATACCAGGGGTGGAACGGTTCGCCAAAGCCCAAGGGAAACCAGCCGACTCCGAATCCGACTCCAAAACCGAAGCCGACGCCTCCGCCAAGGAATCCGACGAAAGCCGGACCATAAACGCATCCGCCAAATCGGGGACCAGGGTACCAACCCCAGCGTCCACCGATATAACCCCACCGGCCATAATGGAATGGAGCAAAGCCCCAAGGCGCATAATCCACCCAAGTCCAGCCCCAAGGACCAACGTAGCTCCAATTGCCGTTGCTGTAGGGAGCCCAATCAGGTGAGACTTCCGACGGATACCAAACAGGGCCATTGGCGCCGTCCTCGCTCCAGGTGCCATTATTATCGAGGTCTTGGGTGCCGGGCATGTCCTCTGGAACGTAGCGCTTCGAAATGGAATTCTGTTCACCCAGATCGCGCTGGTTGGCCCATTGATCAAGGCCGTCCGCAGGAGGTGCTTGCGGCAAAACCGTGGACCGCACATCATCCGTGCCGTTGAAAATGCCGCGCTGGCCAGCTTGCAGATCGTAGGTTTTTCCACTGGCTACGACTTGACCTGCGCCGCGAATGACGGTGATGCCGGTGTTATCTCCGTTCTCGTTGACGTCGATGCGGAACGCGCCGGCTTGCGTGATGGTGAAAGCAAGATTGGGCGTGTCCACTTCATAGGTGTCGCCTTCTCGAATTTCTTTGACGCGAAAATTGATGGAGCCTTCCGCGAGGCGTATCTGGGTGATGGTCTGATCGAGATTCAGGAAAGAGAGGGCAGTCATACTGCCAAGATGGATAGAAACGACGCCCGTCTGCAGCTCGGCACGGGAATCTTTGTCGGTCCAGATTTTGTCGCCGATGGTCATGGGGCGATTGCGGGCTGCGCTGCCCCAGTCGCCCGTGCCTCCGGGCTGAAGTGAGACGGAGCCATCCAGATAACTAATACGAGCGACGCGAGTTGGCGGATCGTTGGCGTCACTTTGGGCAGATGGATTAGCTGAATCAGCTTGATTTGGCTGATCCGCTTGATCAACTGGAGGAGCTTGATCAGATTGGCCAGCTCCAGCCCGTGGCGCCGAAAAAGAGAGAAGACCGATCATACAGAGAAGCAGGCTAAGCGTTGGCTTGCCGGAAAATTTGGTCTTCAACATGGCTAGTCACCTTGTCCGCGGTCCGGACCTTTGGCTCCGGCCGATGGGAGTCTACCTACATTATATAGCTCCCTATGGGTAGAACCCCAAAGTGGAAAAGAAGTTGCTCATGGCGGATCGGCTAGCACAGCCTGCGGCCGGTTCTATCTCAGAAGCCATGCCCGCTTAGTAAGTATATTGTTTTCTGTCGTTTATGTCTTTTTACTGTTGAAGAGCTATCCGGAGTGACATTTCGGGAGGGCGATTCCCAGCGCTTCCCCCAGGCGGGAGCGCATAGGGAACGGGCAACACGCAATTCAGAGGAATGTCTAGTTGTGGGCGGCTTGGCCGCCGATTTGGTAGCCGACTCCACGGATTGTGCGGATTAGGGGGCGGTCGTAGCCGGAATCCACTTTGCGGCGGAGGTAGTTAATGTAGACGTCGACGACATTGGTCATGGTATCGAAGTTGAGCTTCCAGACCTGCTCGACAATCGCGGTGCGCGTGACCGCCTGGCCTTCGTGACGCATGAGGAATTCGAGCAGGGCGAACTCCTTTGGGCTCAGTTCGATGGAGTTACCTCCGCGCTGCACGGCGTGAGCGACGCGATCGATCTCCAGATCGCCGACTTTGAGCACGGCACGGCCGGGGCGGCTGCCGCGGCGGAGAACGGCGCGGATGCGGGCGGCAAGCTCTGCAAAGTCGAACGGCTTCGCCAAGGAATCGTCAGCGCCAGCATCGACCAAGCGGACGTGATCCTCCGCGAGGCTCGTTCCGGTAACCATAAGGACGGGTAGATCGGGTTTCTTCGCACGGATGTAGCGAAGAACGTCCAGGCCGCCTTCCGCGGGCAGATTGAGATCCAGGATTACGAAGTCGTACGGCTGGTCAGAAGCAAGACGCTGGGCTTCCCCACCGTCTGAGACCATGTGGACAGAGAATTGTTCCTGCTGCAACCGTTGATGGAGAAACTCCGCCAGCGGCGCGTCATCTTCGGCGACAAGAATGCGCATCGGCAGACACCGGACGATAAATTTCGAAGGGGTAAGACCATGGTGAGGGTGACGCCGAGGAGTGTCAACGAAGGATCGAAGCGTGATAGCGCAAAGAGCATCCCCTGACGGAGGCTTAAGGAATCAGGTCATGACGAAAAAGCGGTCTGAGCATTTTTGCTTTTCAAAACTGCGTAAGTCTGGAACAAAGCAAGTTTGTGAGGCGAAGGCAAGAGTGCTTCAGCATTCTTCGTTAAATTTACTTCGTTTTATTTTGGCTTCACTGGTTCGCTGATCTTTGTCGCTTGCCACGCCACCGCTTGCCAGCGGCCATTGCGTCGAAGAAGTGTTCCAGTGTTGCGGTAATGAGCCTGTTCCACCTTTCCGTCAGCGTGCTCTGTGCGGCCTTCCAGTCGGAATGCCACAATCACGGTGTCGCCGTATTCGTGAACCGTAATGTCCTCGGCTGAATACGTGCTCTTCCCTTCGGAGGCTGGCGCTGGTTTTCCGAGGCTCTCCATGATGTCGGCCTTGGTGATGACTGCACCGGTTGCTCTGGTATAAATCACATCATCGGCAAAAAACTTTTCAAATATCGCGCGGTCACCGCTGCCGGCGCCTGCGAGGAACTCACGCAGTAGCGCAGTGACCTCTGCCGCAGCCTTGGTCTGAGCCCAGGTTACTGCCGCAGCCATCGAACAGAGCGCTACCATAATCATCACGACTCTTTTGGATTTCATTCCGTCTCCCCTTCCGCTCGCGCTCTCATCTTGGTTTTCGCCGGGTGGATTGTTCCTGTTAGGATAGGACGATTCAGGAGCTTTGAAACACATTAATGGAAACCGCCTACATTTGCGACGCCATTCGAACGCCTATCGGCCGTTACGCTGGGACACTCTCTTCGATTCGCACGGACGATCTAGCAACGCTCCCGATTAAAGCCCTCCTCGAGCGCAATTCCAAAGTGGATTGGAATGCACTGGACGACGTGGTGTACGGATGCGCGAATCAGGCCGGGGAAGACAACCGCAACATCGGCCGCATGGCTTTGCTGCTCGCGGGGCTTCCGAAAGAAGTTGCCGGAGTGACTGTAAATCGCCTTTGCGGATCGAGCATGGACGCTGTCGCAACTGCGGCGCGCGCGATCAAGAGTGGCGAGGCAGAACTCATCATTGCCGGCGGTGTCGAAAGCATGTCGCGCGCGCCGTTCGTGATGGGCAAAGCGGATGCCCCTTTTTCTCGCACGGCGAAAATGGAAGACACCACCATCGGCTGGCGCTTCATCAATCCCCTAATGAAAGCTAAATACGGGGTCGATTCGATGCTTGAAACCGCAGAGATTGTCGCGGAGGAGTTTCACGTTTCGCGCGAGGATCAGGATGCGTTTGCGCTAAGAAGCCAGCAACGTGCCACGTCCGCGATGCGCGGCGGGCTGCTTGCGCAGGAAATCGTTCCCGTCGCAATACCTCAAAAAAGAGGGGAAGCCATTCTGTTCAGCGCCGATGAACATCCGCGCGCCGACACATCTCTTGCCGCCCTCGCGAAATTGCCCGGTATTGTGAAGCCCGGCGGAACCGTGACGGCAGGAAATGCTTCCGGCGTGAACGACGGCGCTTGCGCCATTTTGTTGGCTTCGGAATCGGCAGCGAAGCGCTATGGGTTAACCCCCAAGGTGCGCGTCGTCGCCGCTGCTGCAGCGGGCGTGGCGCCGCGCATCATGGGGATGGGGCCCGCTCCGGCGTCTCGAAAACTCTTTGCGAAAACGAATCTGACAATCGGCCAGATGGACGTAATCGAACTAAACGAAGCCTTTGCTTCGCAAGCACTCGCCGTACTCCGCGAACTCGGCGTGGCCGACGATGCGAGCCACGTAAATCCCAACGGTGGCGCGATTGCCCTTGGCCATCCGCTTGGCGCCAGCGGCGCGCGCCTTATCACGACCGCGATGTACCAATTGCTGCGAACTGGTGGGAAATATGCGCTCTGCACCATGTGCATCGGCGTTGGCCAAGGTATCGCCGTCATACTTGAACGCGTTTAGTTGGCGGGTCAGTCGAGAAGTAAATCCAAACGGAATGGCCCGCGTCTAGCCGTTTATCGCTCCTACAAACCGCCAAGGAAACCGTTTTCATTCCCTGGCAGGAGTGATTACACTCAGCGCATGAACTTGCTTGACCCCTTGTTTCGCTCTCAAGCGGTTGAAAAGGTTTTCTCCAATCGCGCCACTTTACAGGCCATGCTCGATTTCGAAGCCGCGCTTGCACGAGCCGGGGCGCGCGCCGGCTTCATCCCGGCCACAGCAGCTCCCGCCATTGAAGCGAAATGCCGCGCCGAACTTTACGACATGACCGATCTCGCCCGCGCCGCGGCAAGTGCCGGCAATCTCGCGATTCCCCTGGTTAAACAACTCACCCTGCTGGTCGCCAAAAAAGAGAAAGAGGCGGCGCGTTATGTACATTGGGGCGCAACGAGTCAGGACGCCATCGACACCGGGCGAGTGCTTCAGTTGCGCCAGGCGCTCATTTTGATTTCCTCGGAACTTGATCTGTTCGCCGTCGTGCTGGGCGAATTGGTGCATAAAAATCGAGCAACACTCGTCGTGGCCCGTACCTGGATGCAGCAGGCGCTTCCCACGACCTTTGGACTGAAAGCGGCTGGTTGGCTCGACGCGATCGACCGTCATCGCGCGCGTTTGGCGGAAACGCAAGAGCGTTGTCTCGTACTGCAGTTTGGCGGAGCGGTCGGCACCATGGCGGCTTTGGGTGCGCGCGGCTTAGACGTCGCCGCGAATCTCGCCAAAGAATTGCAGCTTCCGCTGCCGGAAATTCCCTGGCACAGCCACCGCGACCGGATGGGAGAAATCGCGGCCACGCTCGGGCTTTGCTGCGGGACTCTCGGCAAAATCGCCCGCGACATCTCTCTGCACACACAAACCGAAGTCGGCGAAGTTTTTGAACCGTCTGTAGACGGCCGCGGTAGTTCTTCAACCATGCCTCACAAGCGCAATCCCGTGACGTCGGCCGTCGTTTTAGCTGCTGCAGCTCGTGTGCCCTCTCTCGTAAGCACGATGCTCGCCGCGATGGTTCAAGAGCAAGAGCGCGGTCTGGGCGGGTGGCAAGCGGAGTGGGAGACATTGCCCGAGATTGTCCGTTTAACCGCGGGAGCTTTGCATCACTTGACGACCACCGTCTCGGAGTTGGAAATCGATCCGGAACGCATGCGTCAAAATTTGGATCTTACGCACGGCTTGATATTTGCCGAGGCGGTCACCATGGCTCTGGCTGAAAAAATGCCGCGCTCCGAGGCTCACGAGCTTGTCGACCTTGCTTGCAAACGCGCCCAGAGCTCGCGCCGCGATCTGCGCTCCGTACTTGCGCAAGACGCCATCATCAAAACAAATCTCTCCGAGGCTGAGCTTGACCGCCTTTTCACCCCGGCTAACTATTTGGGGGTCGCCGACCAGTTTATCGACCGCGTGCTGGCGTCGAGCACGGAGCATCGCGACCAGAAAAAAACTAGGAAGAAGTGAGCCTTATGCCCTTCGCGCAATTAGAAGATGCCCGCATCCATTACGACCTGGCTGGCCCCTTGGGAGCGCCGGCTTTGGTTTTTTCGAATTCGCTTGGCGCGACGCTCTCGATGTGGGACCCGCAGGTGCCCGCATTCGAGAAGCAATTCCGCGTCTTGCGCTACGACACGCGCGGGCACGGCCAGTCTTCCGTCACGCCTGGGCCATACGCCATCGAGCAGTTGGCACGGGATGTGCTTGCGCTGCTCGACGAGTTGAAGCTCGATCGCGTTTATTTTTGCGGATTATCGATGGGCGGCCAAACGGGGATGTGGCTGGCGCTGAACGCGGCGGGCCGGTTCCACAAATTGGTGCTCTGCAACACGGCGGCGAAAATCGGCACTCCGGAAATGTGGAACACGCGTATCGAAGGCGTTCGAAAAGGCGGAATGAAATCCATTTCGAGCGCTGTGATGGAGCGATGGTTTTCCGCTGACTATCGCACAAAGTCCCCGGACGTCGTCGTGTCGACCAAACTTATGCTCGAAGGCGCGAATCCCGAAGGCTATGCCGCAAACTGTGCCGCCATTCGCGATTTCGATGCGCAAGAGAGCATCGCGGCAATTCGCGTCCCGACTTTTGTGATTGCCGGAACACACGACGCCGCGACGACTCCCTCCGACGGCCGCTACCTCGCAGACCGCATCGCGGGGGCGCGTTACGTGGAACTGAACGCCGCTCATCTTTCCAATATCGAGAACCGCGATCGTTTCAACACGGAACTCAGCGGCTTCCTGCTTTCCTGAGTGCAGCGACATCGGCCGTACCAGTTCCCAAGTTCTATCGCAATCGCCTTGGCATTCATAGGGATGCCGTGTGATAGATGAACAGGTCCCCGTTCCAGTTGCCGGGCATTCTCAGGCCGACCAGCCCAGTCGTTGCTCACTGCGATGCCGCTTATGTACGGGGCCTCAAATTCGCGACGGTCGGTCCAGATTCCGTGTAACCTTTGCGATTCTGTTACGTCCAAACAGGTAAAGCTAAATGTGGGGAGTGTCGGCATTGTAGCTTCACGGTATCAGTGCAGACGATTTTAGCGGCCTGTGTGGAGGGCGCGGAATTTCCGGCCGAGTCTTCCTTTTGAGCAGTTAAGGGGACCGCGCGTATGGGTGCTTTTGGCAGAAGCTACCTGCAGGACCGAACTTCGAAACCTCTCTCTACAGAAATCATTGGGTCCACAGAAAATCTACGCCTCAGCCTCATTTCAGATCAACCCGGAATAGTTGAATTCCTCGGCTCGCCAATGGTAGTGATTTCCCTCCATGTCGGAACTTCGGTCGCCGTCGACTGCCGCCGTGGAGGCGAAAGACATCGCGGGACCACGATTCATGGTGATCTGGAGATCATCCCGCCCAATCTCGGTGGTGTCTGGGAGCTGAAAGCGCGGGATACGGCTTTGGTGATCGGCCTCAAACTGCGCGTCCTCGAACGCATTGTGGAAGAGTCCGGCGGTGATCCGGGCAAACTGCGAGTCTTCAATCGTTTTCAGGTACGCGATTGGCAGATCGAGCACATCGGATGGGCTCTGAAGGCGGAGATGGAAAACTGCTATCCCTCCGGCCGGCTCTATATGGACGCCTTGGCTACAGGCCTCGCTACAAGGATCGTGCGGAACCACAGTTCGTTGGCGCGCCCGTCTTGCGCTATAAAAGCCGCGATGCCCGGACGGAAGTTGAAAACCGTACTGGGCTACATCGAAGACAATCTCGGGCGAGATCTCGCGCTTGGCGAGATCGCTGGCGTGGTCGGCTTGAGTGTTTCACATTTTAAAACGCTGTTTCGGAAATCGTTGGGGATGCCGCCGCACCAGTATTTGATTCGCCGACGCGTGGAACGAGCGGCTATGCAATTGCGCCGAGGGAGGATGCCCATTGGCCAAATCGCTCTCGAGAACGGCTTTTGCCACCAGAGCCACCTTGCGCTGCACACACGTCGCGTGTTGGGACTGACGCCGCAGGAGCTTAGAGACGCTTGATGAAACATTCTGTGAATAAAACACGATTGCCTGTGGAGCGTGACTGGGAATTCTTTTTTTGCACGTCTGCGTAGGGCAATCGGATGCGGCCGCTCGAACATATTCATTCGCTGTTCGGTCTCATCCGATTTTGAGCGACTTTGGCTTTTTTCGAAGATCATAATCCCGTGCGTGCTTTGGCATCCGGCGGGAAGGAGAATCGAGCTTTAAGCGGGAAGACTAAAACTTTTCCGCTCGGGACAAACATGAACGACCTATTGGGGGCCAAAGTTGTTGCAAACGGACTGAAAGGATCACCAGAGGAGACCGAAACTGTGCCCCTGCTGAGCGCCGTTCGCCCTGTGGCGGGCGAAAAAAGCCCCAAAGCCGCGGAATTCCGTCCGCGATCGGAGACCCCGCCGGTGAAGCCGATAAAAATCGCCATAAAAACAAAGGGCAAAATTCTCCTCATCCATCCCGGAGACATTCTTGCTGTCGAAGCAGAAGGAAACTATGTTTTGTTGCGGCGTCCCACGGAGTCCTATTTGTTGCGTGAGTCAATTTCGACCATGGCTGAGAAACTGCAAGCCTATGGCTTTATTCGCATCCACCGCTCCGTCTTGGTAAATGTATCTTCGGTGGAAGAGATTCGCCCTGGGACCAGCGGGGAATACGTGCTGCGCATTGCTGGTGGCAGGGAATACATGGTTTCGAGGACTTACAAGAATAATCTGAAGTCGCTCGCTAACTCCTGGATCGGTACGGATTCTTTCCTGAATGAGTGATGGACCTCGAAATTCTCGTAAGGAATCCTGGCATTTCCCTGGAGAATTTCAACCTCCCCAATAATTATCCTCTCAAGTCTGAAGCATTCACTTTCTTTAGTTGCCACAACTCACGCTAACCGCCCTGGATTCTTATTTTTTTAGAATAAATTTAGTATTTACAAAATCATTTTAGAATCTCTGCCTATGCAGTATCTTGAGCTCTTTGCTTTGAGCAGCACAAGTCTCCAAGATTTGGAATACATTGGGTCTCTCATTTATTTGGGACGCTTTAGCTTTCTGTTGATACGGGCTGTCGAATAAGTGGTGTGAGTTCCTGCCTGCCCGCCTCGAAATGATCCTGGCTGTCTTCACGAATTCATATTTCCCAATTGTTCGCGTGCCTCGAAGTTGTTGAAAACAAATTAAAAACCGAACAATTTTCTGATTGGTATGACGCTTGCACCTCAAGCGGTGACTTAACTGCGGCGCGAGTGCCGCAGAATTCCCTAATTCCGGACTTTATTTTATTTCGCTTGGCATGCACCGAATTGGAGGCTGCTAAATGTTTAGTAAACGATCGCGGTTTGAGTTCGGCTTGTTGCTCTGTTTGTTCTCTCTGGTGCCGACCGTTCTTTTTTCACAGAGCTCGTCAACCGGCACGGTCGCCGGAACAGTCACGGACCCCTCTGGTGCTGCGGTTGCGGCCGCGGCGGTCACTCTGACTGACAAAGCGACAAACATCCCCCGAACAGCATCGACCAACGAAAACGGCAGGTACATCCTCGTCGACGTGCCCGCCGGCACCTACGATCTCACGGTGAGCAAGCAGGGATTTCGTATTTCCAGGCTTAACGACCAGACGGTGAATGTCGGCACGGCCCTCACTCTCAATGTCGCACTCGAGGTTGGTTCCGTTGCGGAGAGCGTCGAAGTCACGGCGACCAATGCCGAACTCCAGACTCTAAACGCCACGGTGGGCAACACGATCTCGGGGGTCGCATTGGACTCGCTCCCCAGCATCAGCCGAGACGCGAGCACCTTTTTTACGCTTCAGCCTGGTGTTGCTCCTGATGGCAGCGTCGCTGGCGTGGCCATGGATCAAAATTCCTTCCAACTCGATGGCGGGCAAAACACCAACGACATGGACGGCAGCATGAACATCTACACGCCGAGTTTTGCGGGCGATGTGACCGGCGGCCTTATCAAGAACGAAGTTACGGGAAACGCCGGCGGCGGCCCCACCGGCGTAATGCCGACTCCGATTGATAGCATCGAAGAATTCAAGGTCAGCACAACGAACCAGACGGCGGACTTCAATAGTTCGGCTGGTTCACAGGTGTCCATGGTAACCAAGCGCGGTACCAACGCCTGGCATGGCACGGGCTACGAATATTATCTGGACAACAACTGGTCTGCGAACACGTTTGATAACAACGCGGCCGGAGTTCCGGTTCCCAGCTATCATTACAGCCGCTTTGGCGGCGCCGTAGGCGGGCCGATCGTTAACAAGGAATTTCTTGGCGGCAAGACCTACTTCTTCGCAAACTACGAAGGCTTCCGATGGCCCAATTCCGAAACGATTAACAGAAACGTTCCAACCGCTTCTATGCGCCTGGGATTGCTGTTTTTTGGCGGCCAGTATTACAACCTGAATCCAACCCCGGTGACCTTCCAGGGCGTTACCTATGCCGGTACAACTCTTGATCCCAGGGGGATCGGAGTTAATTCCGCGGTGCAGCAGATGTGGTCCACGATGCCGATACCGAATACTGCAGGATGCAATGGGCTTTCCTTTTGTGACAATACACCCGCAGGCGGCAATGTTGGCGTCTTCACTGGCAATATGCAAGTTCCGCAAAGCAGCAATTTCGGTGTCGCTCGCTTGGATCACGACTTTGGAGCCAAGTGGCACTTTATGACCAGCTACCGCTACTATAAGTTGACGCGGACAACTGACAGCCAGTACGACATTGCTGGGGGAACGCCCGTTTCCTTGTCCGAGCGACCGCAGGTGCCGTGGTTCTACGTCGCGTCCTTGACGACGAATATCACCACGAACACGACAAACGATTTTCACTATAGCTATCTGCGAAACTTCTGGCAGTGGGGCTCGGGCGGCGACAACCCTCAGATTACTGGTTTGGGAGGAGCTCTTGAGCCTTTTGGCGAAGCGACTGCTGCGGACGGATTTGCACTCACGCCCTATAACGTGGACACCCAGAACACTCGTACTCGCTTCTGGGATGGCAAAGACAACATGGTTCGGGATGACGTGAGCATGCTCCATGGCAACCACCTCTTCCAGTTCGGCGGCACCTACCAGCGCAATTGGAACTTTCACGAACGCAGTGACAACGGCGGCGGCATCAACTTTCAACCTGTGTATCAGCTCGGCACTTCTACCGGCGCCGGAATCAACCTAGCGGGCATAATTCCTGGGACGGTCGCGTCCGCAGACCAAACAAATTTTGGAAGAGACTACACGGCCGCGCTTGGAATCGTGTCCATCGCTCAAACCGCTTTCACCCGTTCTGGTCCGCAATTGACTTTGAATCCTCCACTCACGCCAGCACAAGACGTCAGCACAATCCCCTACTACAACGTCTATTTCAGCGACTCCTGGCGCATTAAGCCCACACTCACCATCACCTACGGTTTGGGCTGGACACTCGAGATGCCTCCGGTCGAACAACAAGGACGCCAGGTCGAACTTGTGGACCAAGCGGGCCAGCAAATTGACCTACAGGGATATCTCAATCAACGGCAATCCGCAGCGTTGCAGGGGCAAGTCTACAATCCGGAAGTCGGTTTTGCCCTCGTGGGCAACACCGGCGGCGGGCAAAAATACCCCTATGATCCCTACTATGGCGCATTCAGCCCTCGAATCGCTGCAGCTTGGAATCCTAACTACAGCGAAGGAATTCTTGGAAAGGTGCTCGGTCAAGGCAAGACCGTCATCCGCGGCGGTTACAGCCGAATCTTCGGACGTCTCAACGGCGTGGATCTCGTGCTGGTTCCTCTGCTTGGCACTGGTCTCATCCAGCCTGTGCAGTGCATTGGCGCGCAGAGCCCGACCGTCGGCATTGCTAATACAACTTGCGCCGGTTCCGGACTTGCTACTCCCGCCAATGCTTTCCGGATTGGCACAGATGGCATGACTGCCCCACTACCCACTCCCAGCGCAACCCTTCCACAGCCCGACTTTCCGGGCATCAACGCCATCGCGGCTGGCGCGGGGGAGGCCCTGGACAAGAATTTCCGCCCCGATCAATCTGACCAGTTCGACCTCACCATTCAGCGTCAGATTAATAGCAAGACGATGATCGAATTCGGCTATATCGGGCGAAAGATCAATAACGAATATCAGCCCGTCAACATTAACGCGGTGCCTACGATGATGACGCTTGGTGGGCAGAGCTTTGCCAAGGCCTATGCCAACCTGGAATTGCAATACTGCGGTGGCGTTGCGGGCCTTTCTGCCGGCGGCTGTACTGCTAACGCCGCGGCCGTGAGTACCCAACCCTTCTTCGAGGCCGCATTGTCGGGAACCGGGTATTGCACCGGGTTCGCGAGCTGCACCCAGGCTGTCGCTATGAAAGAAGGAGCAGCCGGCACGAAGAATCTCGTCCAACAAAACGTTTGGAACTTGTGGAGCGATCTGGACAACGGTGGGTTTAACTTCGCCCGCACCATGCTGAATACCCCTATTAACTGCCCGACGGGAGCGGAAATCGGTTGCAGCGGTCAGTTGACCTCCGGCGTCGGAGTAAACGCCAGCCTAGGCTACGGTAACTACAACGCTGGCTTCGTCACTCTCAAAATGTCGGATTGGCACGGTCTGACCTTGCAGCAGAACTTTACCTACAGCAAAGCGCTGGGCACGGTGAGCAACGTTCAGGCCAGCAGCTCGGTTACCGTCGTGGACCCCTACAACATTGGAGCTGGATATGGTCTCCAGCCGTTCGACCGCAAATTCGTATACAACGTATTGGCGGTTTACCAGCCACCCTTCTTCAAGGGCCAGCACGGCCTGAAGGGTCGTCTACTCGGGGGATGGTCGTTTGCGCCCATCTTCACGGCTGCCAGTGGCCTGCCGCTCGAAATCAACACCACCAACGGCGACAGCCAGGCATTTGGAGAAGGCGATTCTCAAAACTACTTTGCTGACGAAAACGGCGTGCTCACATGCGCCAACAACTTCGGCAGTTCACGCCACAACAATGTCACTGGCTCCAACGGCGTTGGCACTGCTGGAAACGTCAACATGTTTGCGAACCCTGCGGCCGTGTTTGCCTGTGCCCGTAACCCGATTCTGGGACTAGACGGTGGTGCGGGCGGTGCCGGCGTGCTTCGCGGCATGCCGTTCTGGAACGTCGACTTCCAGGTGAAGAAGAATATCCACATCAATGAGCGCTTTAGCGCCGAATTGCAATCCATCTTTACCAACGTCTTCAACCATGACCAGCTCGCCGACCCGGTTCTGAATCTTGGGCAACCTGCAAGTTGGGGCGTTGAGAGCACCCAGGTAAACACGCCGCGGTCGATCGAAGTGGGCATTCGCTTCCGCTTCTAAATTTTTTCGGCCATTTTTTAAAACTAGCTGCAAAAAAACGGGGAAGGCTATAGTGGCCTTCCCCGTTTTCTTTTCCACTACGATGGGTGGTGTTTCTGCTGCTCGCGCTTCTTGGCTGTAGCGAAAGGATGGAGCGCGACGAAATAGTATTTTTCTACGGCAGATCTTTGCTCAGGCGCTCGACCGTCGCCTTTGGCTCCGTAACCGGCGGATTGTTCAGATACTTTCCGAAAAACACTAGATATCGCTGCCACCTGTCCTGAATGTGGCGCGGTTCCACGAACCCATGGTTTTCCCGCGGATAGGTCACGTATTCGACTGGCACGTGCCTTTCGTACAGCGCGCGATAAAACTCCTCTGCCTGCGGAATCGGCACACGCGTGTCAGCCTGTCCATGCAAAATCATCGTCGGCGTCTTTACGTTTCCTACAAATTTCATGGGCGAATGATCCCAATATTCCTGATAGTTGTCCCACGGGGCTTTCAAGTTAAAAAACACGGTGAGGTACCGGTGAATGTCCGTCTGCGAATACATGGAATAAAGATCAGGCAGCCCAGCCCCGGGCGAAATCGCTTTGAAGCGGTCTGTCTGCGTGTCAATCCACATGGTCATATATCCGCCATAGGACCAGCCGAACGCGCCTAGTCTGTCTGGATCAGCCCATCCTTTATCCACCATCGCTTGCACGCCGCTCATGTCGTCCTTGAAATCGCCGATTCCCCAATCGTTCTGATTCGCAGACTCAAATTTTTCTCCGCGACCCGTCGACCCGCGAAAATTCGGTTGCAGCACCATGTAGCCGTTGGCGGCCATAATTTGTTCCGTCGCGCTGAACGAAAGCAGCGAAGCTCCCGTCGGCCCTCCGTGCGGATTCAGCAAAAACGGAACCTTGTGCGTCCCATCGAAATCGACCGGCTTGGTCACGATTCCGTCGATCTCCAGCCCGTCCTTGCTGCTCTTCCAGCGAACCACTTCGCTCGCTCCCAGTGCGTAATCCGCGAGCCAGACATTTTGGTTTGTGATGTGTTCCAACGAACTAAAACTCAAGTCGCTGCGGAACACATCATCCGGATGCGTCGCATCGCCCCAGGTTCCAACCGCCGTCTGACCATTCGCGCTGATTTCCGCAAGATTGATCACCGTCGCTGCGTCGGTGAGCGGCCGAACCGTCCCCGCCGCCACGTCTGTCGAAAAAATCTTGTTCGCTTCGTGGTCGTCCGCGCTAAAAAAGATCGTTTTGCCGTCCTTCGACCAAACGGGCTCCCCCGCGTTCAGCTCAAACTTGCCGCTCAGTTTTCTTGGCGAACCTCCATTCGCATCGACAACAAATAAATTCACCTGGTAGACCACCAGCCCGGAGCTGCTCAAGTAGGCGATCCACTTCCCGTCCGGCGACCATCGCGCCGTTTGGGTGGGATCAGCCGTCTCCACCAACTTTCGTTGCTTCCCGCTCGTCACATCCAACACCCAAGCCGTTTGCAAAGAGATGTCGTCCAGTCTCGGCGTCGGATTTGTCGTAAAGGTGACACGCGTTCCATCGGGCGACCAGTGCGAATCGCTGACCGTAAAATCTCCGTTACTGATCTGCTTCTCTTCATTCGTCGCGATGTTCCACGTCCAGAGCTGCGCCATCTTGAAATCGCGATCGACCACGACAGCATCGTCCTTCTGCTTCCCTCGCTTTTCTTCCTGCTCACTCAACGGAACCGTGGCCGTGAGCAAAAGCGTCTTGCCGTCGGGTGAGATCTGAAATCCGCGCACACCCGACTTATGCTTCGTCACTTGCCAGGGCTCGCCACCATCCGCGTACATGAACCAAACTTGCGGCTTCGCATCTTTTTCATCTCCCGCATCCATCGTAAATGCGAGCAGCTTTCCGTCCGGCGACCACGCCACATTCGCAACGCTCTTCTCGCCCCGTGTAAATTGCCTTGCCGCCGCAGCTGGCCCCGCCGTTGGCACCACCCAAAGCTGCGTCACGTTTTTCCACGCCGTATCCTTATCTTTATCCATCACGTTTTCGGCCACTAAATAGGCCACCCGCGAACCATCCGGCGAAATCCGCGGCGAGCTCACTCTCGCCACACGCAACGCTTCCGCTGTGCCAAACAATTTCTTCCCATCTTTGCTCCGCGGAACCGCGCTCTCCTGGTTCGCTGCATTTTGCTGTGCCACCGCCGAAAG
>Ga0207136_1120_pt1 | contig 15671 bp, 14 predicted proteins | sample Alteio_BWMinHeat_8_FD_153552 | JGI IMG/M metagenome (GOLD analysis project Ga0207136, IMG submission 153552) | Enriched cells from forest soil in Barre Woods Harvard Forest LTER site, Petersham, Massachusetts, United States -... | ecosystem: Environmental > Terrestrial > Soil > Temperate forest >...
CTCGTTATCGCCAGCTACGGATTGCGGTTGGTCGACCTGCCATCGACGACCGCGAAGGTACGCCAATTCCATGGAGGACTTATGTCGCGTTCTTTAATTGTTCTTCCCGACGACTCCGCCCAGCCGATTCTTGACGCCATCAATGGGGCGACGAAATCGCTTCGGGTCAAAATGTTCGTCTTCTCTGATCCCGCCCTGTTGCAGGCTGTCATCGACGCGCATCGTCGCGGGGTCAAAGTGCGGGTAATGCTGAACCCGGCCCGCCGCAGCGGCGAGACCGAAAATGAGGAATCCCGCAAGACCCTCACGCATGCCCATGTCGAAGTCCTCGACAGTAATCCAGCGTTTGACCTGACTCATGAAAAGTCAATGGTCGTGGATGACCGCACAGCGTTCGTAAAGTCCCTCAACTGGGAGACCAAGAACCTGACGGAGACCCGGGACTACGCCGTGGTCACCGACCATGCCCACGAGGTGAACGAGATTGTCGATTGCTTTGAAGCTGACTGGAGCCGGAAAGATTTCAGTCCCGGCGAACACGCGCACCTCATCTGGTGTTGCGGCAACGGCCGGGACCGGATCGCGGAGTTTATCGACCAGACGAAGCACACACTCTTCCTGCAGAATGAGCGGTATCAGGACGCCATCATCATTGAACGCCTGGTGCGGGCGAAGGAGCGAGGAGTGAAGGTACACGTGATGGCCCGTCCTCCGCACACGCTCAAAAAGGAAAAGCTGGTGGAGGGCGTAGGTGGCCTGCGCATCATGGACGATGTGGGTATCAAGATCCACAAGCTCAAACATCTGAAGCTCCACGCCAAGATGCTCTTCTCGGATGGAGTCCGGGCCATAGTGGGCTCGATCAACCTCGCCCCAGGCAGCTTCGACAGCCGGCGCGAACTGGCCATCGAGGTGCGCGATGAAGATGTGCTGGAACGGCTACACAAAGTCGTGCACCACGACTGGGAAAATTCCCATCCTCTCGACCTGACCGACGAAGGCCTGCTGGCAGACCTTGAGGACCGCAAAGACGCCGCAGACCTCGCGCTCCACGCCGATCACAAGAGGAAAGGCGCAGCTTGAAAGGTGCCAGCGACGGGCGTGGCGTGCCCGGCCTCATGGAGAGGAAAGGCGCCTGGCAACGAGAAATAGAAGGATCAAGGGATTAAGAGGCAAATTTCATCATGACTGCGTCACGCGGTCTCACAGGAAAGGAAAATGAAATGCGGCAAATCAAAAACACAACTCCAAACACTCACAAACGCGCAGCGGCGAGCTTGCTGCTGATAGGTTTGTTCTTGGCAACAAGCCTTCCGGTCTTCGCGAGAGACAAGAATGAAACGATCGACGCCACGGCCTTCGGCACGGGTACGCAATTAGGGGCGAATATCGGCGTTACCCTGAATATCTACGAGTTCTCAACCCCAGCAGACAAAGCGGTTCTGGTACAGGCTTACGAGAAGGGCCAGAACCAGGGACTGGTAAACGCTCTGCAGAGGATGAAGGCGGTCGGCCACGTGGAGATCACCGGCACGCTCGGCAATGACTGCTCCTACATCAGGATGATTCCCACGCCGACTGGCCGGAAAATCGTCTTTGTGACCAATCGCCAGATCCGCTTTGCTGAGGCTTGGACCGACAGCCAAACGATGTCCTACGATCTCACCGCTGGCATACTTGAAATTAACGACCAGGACAAGAGCAAGAGCACAGGCGTCTTGTATCCTGCGGCTCAACTCATCCTCGACAAACAGGGCCAATTGCAGTGGGATCTGAATCAGAACCCGTGGAGACTGGTCGACCTTATCGATTGGAAAGGGACTCCTGGCGTCAACTAGCGAGTTTGGCCCGTGGGTTTTGCTCGACATTGGCTAATGGTCGAATGCACGGGCCAGCAGACCCTTATTGTTTTATCCCTTGCAGGTGATGATCAGCACTTGTGCTGAACGCTCTCCTGCCGGTTCTCGGTGAAGTAGTATTCGGCCTGTCGTTTTTGAACTTCGATTTTAGTGAGGAGACTTATGAAGATTCAGCGCAGCTTTGCGATCTGGTCCAGTTTACTTCTGCCGCCGCTTTCCATGCTGTTGGGCTCCATAGGGGCTCAGGGACAATCCCGTGGCAACAAGTATGCTTGCTCGGAACCAAATCCCGCGGCACTGTGCAACGCCGGTAACACCTGCGGATCTGCTTCCGCTCCCTGTACGGTGGACGTCAAGCGGACGAGTACCGCTGCTCAGGCCGTTCCGAGCATTACAAACGCGAAAGGGAATGCAACCTTCTGCGTCAAGGTCGGAACGACGGTAACCTGGCGGAGCACGTCAAAGAACACAGGTTTTGTCGTGGACTTCGGCCCTTCGGCCCCGTTTGATGAGGGCGGAACCATCATCGGCGGTTCCGACCGCGCGGTCTCGACCGTGGCGAAGAAGGAGGGCTGCTACAAGTATTCCGCGGGAGCTTGTGTGTCGGGAGCCATTTACGGGATGTGCGGAACAGGAAACGCAGAGGCTATCGTCATCGGCGGCGGCAACTAACATCCTGGCCGGGATCTGATCCAGATTCTCAGAAGTTGAACCCCGCGGTGACCGTTGTGGTCCGGCCTTCGTAGGTGTTCCTTGCCCCGTATTCCCACAGCATGCTGGCCCCTGCGAACAGCCCTTTATAAGGTGAAGATAAGTTAAAGGTGAAGCCTGCGGCGTTTACTCGGTAGGTGAGCACCGCCCGGATCAGAGGCACTCCGCTGGCTTTTGTCGTTTGCCATTGACCATAGCCGGCGGCGCCGGCCTGCAACGACCATGTTCCGCTCTCGCCGAACGTGAAAGCCTGCGACACTGAATAGTCGAGCGAGTCGTTCTGCCCCGGACGTACGCCTGTACCCTGCTGTACGGTGTTCCAGGCATACTGATCGAACATACTCGCCTGTGTGGCTTTGTTCCGGGTAAGGTAAACGGTTGCACCCGCTTGCCAGGCATTGGTCCAGAAACCGGAGCTGAGGTTGTTGGTGGCGCCCGGAAGGTAACGACCGGTTGGCGCGTAGGCGCTATACCCGGTCTGGATGTCAGCCCACTTCAAATGCCAGCCCAGGTCAAAAGGCACGAAGTTGGTGTTAGTCAGACCCGCCGCGGAGGCGTTGACGCTGGGACCATTGGCCAGTGGGCTTCGCGCAGCGAAACTACCATTCGCGACTGCAATCACCACCACAAACTCCAGATTGGCTCCCAGCAATTTTATCTTGGGAACGTAGATCACGGAATTGCTGTCATACAGTATGGCGACTGAAGCATGAATCGGGATTGTCCCACCCCGCGGGCCCTTCAACTGGCTGGCAGAGTTGTACCAGAACTGATTGGAGTACGAGAACCCGGGATCGGGCACAGTCCCTCCTCCGGTCAGGGTCGACCCCGGCGAGTAGACACCGCGCACCTGGCCCAGCGCCCGATCTCCCGGGACAACCAAGATCAGCAGCACAATCGGAATCGCTGAGTACAAGCGGATCGTGCGCTTTGTCCTGTTACGAGGGGATGATGTGGCGCTTGATGGCATACTGCAGCAGTTCGGCATTCGTCCGCAGCCCGAGTCTTTCCATGATGCTGTATTTGTGAAAGGCCACCGTGCCCGGCTTCAGGTTCAGAATGTTGGCAATTTCCTTCATCGACTTGCCCTCCGCCAGCAGCTGCAACACTTCCCTTTGCCGGGCGGAGATTCGCTTCTCGGCGTCGTAGACCTGGCCGCTCCGCAACAGGAAGTTGACCGTATCTTCCGTGATCATGGGAGACAAATACGACTCCCCTTTCAGCACCCGCCGAATGGCCAGGATCAACTCTTCGGCGGCGGATGTTTTCACCACGTATCCCGAGGCGCCGCGCCGGAAGGCTTCGGCCGCCACTTCGGACTCCAAACTCATGGTTAAAAATACCAGGCGCACCGAGGGCAGCAGACGCTTGACTTGCTCACCCGCGTCCAATCCGTTCAACTGCGGCATGGCAATATCCACAATCACCACATCCGGCTTGAGGTCGGCCGCCACCTGCAACAGCGCGCGGCCATCCCCCACGATGGCGACCACTTCAAATTCCGGCTCCAGCAGATTCTTGCAGGCCTCGGCCAACAAGATGTGGTCATCCGCAATCAGCAGCCGAGCTCTCTTGCGACGTTCCATGACCATACTTTGCCCACGGGTCCAGCTCTCATCGTGGGTACGAGGCCAGAGTCACGACGGTGGGATGTCGTTCCCTGCTCGTCGTGCGCGCACTTTTACACTGCGCCCCCGCTCGGGCCCGGGTCCCGACTGCCTCGCCGGCTTTCACGAGAGTGCAAACGATTCAGCGCCCGCGTCTCAGCCCGCCCATCTCCTCGTCCGATGCCTTCATCACCGCGATGCTATCCGCAATCCCCGCTCCGAATACCTACTACTTTTGCCAGTCTTTGCTGCTCATGGTTTCTTTGGGTGGCGTGGCGGTACAGCGCGGGAATCAACCCTAAGTCTACGGAAGAGTCCGACCCATCAGCTTTGCGAGCACAGAACTGCCAAAACCGAGAGAGGTTAGGAGCCGGCACGCCAGTTCAGACGACTGTTCGTCCGGAACACCAACACCATGACAATCTCCGCCAGCTAACTTTTTGAGTGCGGACTGTCGGTTTTGCTAGTCGCGTACATGCGCCGGACCAGCTAAAACTAAATCGAAGCCACACTTACAAAAATACAGCCGACGGCTGGACCGTTCCTCGAAGACATGTCAAGGCCGGGTTCGATTATGTGCGATGTGGTCAGGGCGAGGGAGTCAGCCTCGCCATTCCGGATTCGTGTGAAGGGACATCGCTCCGTGATCCATACGCTTCGGCATAAAAAGGTTGTCACAATTTTGTTCACTGCCCTCCTGCTGGGCATTCCGGTCTTTGCCCAGAACCCACAACTGCAAGAACGTTTGGGTGAAATCAAGCAGGCTGCAGCCGCTAACAAGCAAGCACTCGCGCAATACACCTGGCAAGAACAACAGACCATCAGTATTAAAGGTGAAGTGAAGAAGCAGCAGCTCTTCCAGGTTCAACTGGGGCCCGACGGTAAACCGCAGAAGACGCCCATCGGCCCGCAGCAGCCACCGCCATCCAGTAGTGGACGGCAAGGCCGGTTGAAAGAAAGAGTCGTTGAGAAAAAGAAGGAAGAGTTCCAGGACTACGCGCAGCAGATCGCAGCTCTGGCCCAGAGCTACACGCAACCTGACCCACAAGCACTGCAGCAGGCTTTCCAGCAGGGAAACTTAACCCTCGGATCTGCGGGCGCTCCCGGCGAAGTTCAGCTGCTGATTAAGAACTACATCAAGCCGAACGATTCGGTCCAACTTGTCTTCAGTCAGGCGCAGAAAGCGATTCAGAGCCTGCAGATTTCGTCTTACCTCAGCGACCCGAAGGATGCCGTGACCATCGGTGTCCAGTTCAGCAAACTGCCGGATGGCACCAACCACGTGTCCACCTCGAACATCGACGGTGTCAGCAAGCAGCTCACGGTCGCGGTGCAGAACTCGAATTATCAGAAGATGTGAATTCTAGAGCGCGAGGCGTTGCAAAACTGCTCCCGGCAGCCGGCCGAGGAAAGGAGAGAAGGAGAAGATGGACTCGGAAGGAAATTCGTGGCGGGCTTGCAGCCTTTGGATATACGACGGGTGAAACTCAACCAGGGAGAGCCCTTCGCGGCTGGTTTATGCAATCAAATCTACGACTAGGAGAGAACAATGAAGATCACGAAAGCACTTTTGCTCGGCGTTGTTTTGCTGTTTGGATTGGCTGCCTTGGCCCAGGATGCCCCGAAATTCGAGGTGACCGCAGACTACAGCTATGCTCGTTACAACGCCAGTCACGCCTACACCTCAAGCTACAGTCTGAACGGAGGTGGCGGCGCAGTTGACTTTAACTTCACCAAGTATCTTGGCATCAAGATGGACCTTCAGGGCTATGGCAGCAACACCCAAAACTTTCATGCCGCTGCAGGAAGTACCATTTGCCCGCTAGGCTGCAGCGCGAATGTCCAAGGCAACCTGTTCACCTATTTGTTCGGCCCGCAGATCGGGATCCGAAGCGGAAAAATCCGGCCATTCGGCCACGTCCTCCTGGGTGGAGCGCACTCCAACGTGTACGGGAACATAGAGAAGGTGACGGGGGCCGTGTTTTCCAAGGCGCCCTCCGGCAATTCCTTTGCGCTCGCGTTTGGCGGAGGCGTCGACATCGCAATAAACCATTCGGGTACCATCGCATTCCGCCCGGCCGAAATCGATTATCTTTACACTCGCTTCAACAACTCCGCAGCCAGCGGTCAAAACAATTTCCAGTACAAGGCGGGAGTCGTATTCAACTTCGGTCAATAGGTCTTTTTCATCCAAAGGGGGACTGTGCGCAGTCCCCTTTGGCTGCTGATTAGACTGGAACAACAGTTGGTATACAGGGGAAGGCCTGGAAGTTCATAAGGTCGGAACGACGGTGTTGTTTGGTTCGTTGGGTCGGGTGCGTGCCGGTCGCGGCCGCTATCCTTTATGGCTGCGATCGTCCGCACTAGAAGCCGTGACCACCTGGCTTATTGGCACGTGTCCGTTACCTTCTTGATATTTGAAAGAGTCAGCGTGGGAGGCAAGGTCGCAAGCACCCTTGACGGAGACCAGGATGGCTTGCGGTAAGCCACAGTACCGTTGATACGTACAAATTGTCCTGCATAGCGATGAAGCGAAGCATTGCTGCCGATCACCTGGTACAGGTCACCCGTATCCGTCCCCAGAAAATAGCCTTCCCGAGAATCGCCGCTCAGGCATCCCTCAATACTCTGAGGTCCAACGGGTTTTGCCGGCATGCTCCCCTTCGAGTTCCCCGGGTTGGACGATTGCTGGGCAACACAAGTTCCCGGCAGCAGAACGAGTAGCAGCAAGAATTGAAGTCGCATGCGGTACCTCCTGCCGGGCGTTCACGCTCGAGAACATCCCCTTGGTCAAACAATAATCACCATGCGCAGAAGCCGAGATAACTAGTAGAAATGCCAGTTCGCTCACCTTGGATTGCGAACGGAACAAAATCTGGTCCCGTCGATCGACGCCCCGTTTGGCATCAATCAACGGGATGGACACAACCTTCCATCGATCAGTGCCGGGCACAAAGTTGTCGGATTTCGGCAGGGTTGAGGCGAAGATTTTGCCGAGGTGACTTAGGGTGACCGCGGACTCCTGGGAATTAGCGTCCTGCTGTGAGCATCCTGAATAAAAAGGAGAAGATACGCAGTTGGATTTGCCCCGAAGGTAGGGAGGTGGATCGTCTGAGCTGCCCTCCGATCGCAGTAAAAATGGAAGGTTAATTGCACCGTGATTCAGATTGAAGAGGTCTAAGCATGTCCAAAGCTCGCGTGCTAGTAGCCGATGATAACCAGGCAATGCTTGAAATAGTCGCTTCCACATTGGCGCCTGACTTCGACATTGTGGCAGCCGTGCACAACGGCCAGGAGGCACTGGACGCGGCGGCCCAGTTGGATCCCGATGTCATCGTGCTGGACATTTCAATGCCCGTGCTGGACGGGATCAAAGCGGCCTCACGTTTGAGGGAAGGTAACGCCGACGCGAAAATCGTCTTCCTGACGGCCAATCGCGACGCTCAGACCTGCCAGGTCGCCTCGGAAACTGGCGCCCTGGGCTACGTAACGAAAATGCGCTTGAGACCCGACTTGGTTCGGGCCACGAAACTTGCGCTGGTAGGCCGGCGCTTTGTCTCTCCTGACGTCGAATGAACGACAGGACGTATAGGTGACTGATCGCGGAGTCTACATCCAGCTACGGTTGGACGATTACGCCATCAAAAGGCGTTGCCCCCACGAAGCGCCCGCGCACCACGCTGATGAGACGAAGCGGATACCCCGAATCCGGCCCACGATGCCAGCTTTGCCCGCCATCCGTGCTCTGAAAAACCGTGCTCGTCGCCATGCTGGTGGCAAAGAGGTCTTTTCCGGACCCATCGTATGAGATCGAACTGATGTCCCTGTCTGGCAGGCCATTCAGCATGCGCTGCCAGGTTGTTCCGCTATCCGTGCTACGGAACGCTCCTTCCCTTGATGCAACCAGAATCTGCACGTCGGGTGTGACTGTCACGCCACGGATGCCGCTCAGGTTTAAAGGCATAGTTGCCTGTTGCCAGGTTGTCCCGCCATTGGCAGAAACCAAAACGTCCTTGCGACTCGCCACCACCACCAACTCTCCACTGGACCGCACCGCGACAAGATCGCTAGTGCCGAGCACCGGACCGCCGCTCCAACTTTTCCCTTCGTTCGAACTCGTAAACAATCCCACCGTCGTGGCCGCCAGCCACCGCTGAGGGGTAACTTCAATTTCATTGACCCTGGCATCCAGAGTCGAATGGGCCGGAGGCTTTACCGCTACTTTGGTTCCCTTCTTTGGCTTTGGGGACAAAGGCGGGTCGCTGGCGATGGTGTTACTTGGCCGCCACGCTTTGCCCGGGTGGTCGAGTATGAAGATGCCGCGATTTGTGCCCGCAATCAGCGCCCCTTTCTCGGTTTGCTTCAACGTGAAAACGTCCCGGCCTCCGAGCCCGGTACTGTTCTGTTGCCAATGTTCGCCACCGTAGCGGTATGAGAACACTCCGCCCCATTCCCGATCGTTCACCACGCCCACGAACAACGTGTCGGGATCGTTCTTATCAGCCAGGATCGCGGTGACATAGCGATGCGCGTACCCGTGATTGGACGGCTTGAAAGTCTGTGCGCCGTCGTCGCTCGCGATCACGCCGCTGCGATCCGTCGCCAGCAACATGAGCTTGGAATTTCGGGGGTCGATCAGCACATCGTTAACCACAGTTTCAGAAGTGCTCATCTGCTTCCAGGTCTTGCCGGCGTCGGTCGTTCTCCAGAGCCCCTCGGTGGTTCCGGCGTAAACGATCTTGGGATTGCCGGGATCCTGCTTCAATACTCGTGTGCGGCGCGCAGAAAACGGCATTCCCTGCACCTTCCGGAAGGTCTCACCGGCACTATCGCTGCTATAGATTCCGGAACATGCGCTGGCGTAGACCACGGCTGGGTTCGTCGAGTCGATAATGATCGAAAACACGTCCGAGTCCTCAATCATCCCTTTCGTGATGTGGTGCCACGTCACGCCGCCGTCATTGGTCTTCCAGGCCAGGTGCCAGGTCCCCGCGTAAACTACGTTCGGATCTTTAGGGTCGACGGCAATCGATTCAATATCCTTGATTTCGGCATGACCAGCGGGAGAGATCCGTTCCCACCGATCACCGCTATCCGTACTGCGATAGACGCCATCGAGTGCGCCCGCAGTCAGCACAGTGGAGTCCGAGTGAGCAATGGCCAGGGCGCGAATGGACTTCCCGCGCATCGCGGGCAGGGCCTCCCAGGTTTTTCCGCTATCGCGGGAGCGGAACAGATCGCCGGCCTTCTGGTCTTCCACGCTCCAGGCTGAAACGAACATGAGATCTGGATTCTGCGGATTGATGACGATGTGGTCGAGCACATAATCATCCCCGCTGCCCAGATGCGCGAACCGGGACCAGGTGTGACCAGCGTCCAACGATTCAAACATGGTCCCTGTGCCAGTACCCAGGAAGACATGATCGAGATTACGCGGATCGTAAGCCAGGCTGCGGGCATCTCCTCCGTCCGGCCCCAGGACCTTCCATTGTTCTGCCCAAGAACGTTGGGCAAACACAGTAGTGGCACAGAGAAATCCCAACAGGGCAAAGAGGCACTTGCGATGAACTGGATACGTTGTCGTCAAAATCATAAAAGCGGTTCCCTCGGACAGGACATGATATTCAGATCGAGCGCCCCGCACAAGGAAACTCGTGCAAGGCAGTCAAGCCCATCCCATACCGGATGTTGGCCTTTCCTAGCGTACGCTAATCCAGCCCATGCAACATTGATGATTTTGCTTTTGCCGAAGCACCCGAATCGCTCAAAACGTCAATTTCATGCCGCCCTAAGCCGGTCGGGATCGAGATACTTGACCAGTAGCACCTCATTCCCGTCTTGTCCGTAGATAAGCTGGTAAACCAGTTTCTGAGCGAGTAGAACACCGAAACCCCCGGGACGCATGCCTTGCGCCTCTCTGTAGCCAACATGCCGTACCGGGTCATCCGCCGGATTGGCGATGGCAGCGTGAGGAATCTCGTCCAGCGTAAAACCCGGGCCTGGGTCGTTGATCTGGCAGGTCACCATATGACGGGCGCGGACATATGAGATCTCGACGTATTTCGTTGGATCCAGTCCTCCGCCATGCTCGATCGCATTAAGCAGCATCTCGCGAAAAGCCATGCCGACAGCGCTTTTTTCGGGCTCGGGCAGGTCGGCAATCTCGTTGAAGAATTGGAGCACCCGCTCCGCGGTCTTCCGGTCGCAGCGAGCCCAGAGGCGTATCCACTCAGGCGTCGCCGAAATGATCTCGATGCCGTCGTCCCAGCAGGGTTCCTCGACCGCCTTTTGAATCATGTCAGCGAGCGCATCCATCGAGAATGGCGGGGAAAAATAACTGAACGCGCGTTGGCGCATTGCATCGATCACGTCCGCGGGCGCGCTTTCATTGGTCAGGATGATGAGCCGCGTGTGCGGACGTAGTGTGCGAATCTTTCGCAGGAGCTCGAGATCCTCTCTGCCTGATGTCTTTTCGCTGGTCAGAATGAGGTCGAAGGCTCTCACCCGGGCCATGGCGAGTGCTGTCGCATTGTCAGGCGCGTGCTGGATTGCCCAATCCCCAGGATTGAAAACAGTCGAAAGAAGAGAGTGCACCTGATCATCCGCATCAACCAGGAGCACACTTTTCACGGCAAAGGGTCTTAACTGCGAATTCATATGTTTTTGCCTTGCGACCGCCGCTGAATCGAATCGGACTCGACGCACTACGCCTCCCGCAGGTGTCGAGCATGAAAGCTGACGCTGCAGACCGCGGCCACACCTAAAGTAGCCGGGTGGCCTGCCGGTGAAAACTAGTAAAACTTGCAGCCGGTGTGCCAGAAGCCAATACAGGGGTCCACTGCGAGTTTTGATAGTGGCGCAAGTGATTCCTGCGCCTTACTGTGGAGGGCGGCTGCTTGTCGTGCGGTTTCTCCCAAGGAGGCCACGCGCCTAGCGTATCCGCGCAAAGGAACAGGGAGTGCATTCAGTGAAATCTAACCGGAGCTCGGCGTGGCTGTGCCTCTTCTGTCTAATCGTTTCTCTGGCCTTTGCATTCGTGACCTCTGTACCCAGGGCTCAAGCGCAGAAGATCAGAGTCGAGTACAACAAGAAGCAGGACTTTTCAGGGTTCAAGACTTACGCATGGATGAAACAAGGAGCCCACGCCTATCCTTTTGTGGCGCTGGACATCATGGGGGAAGTCGACAATCAGCTCCAGGCCAAGGGCTTGACCAAGGCAACAGGCAGCACAGACCTGTTAGTAAACGCCTACGGCGGACTCGAAGGCGGTTTCAACGTCTCCTATGACGTTGACGTGTACGCCATGCCGGGTCTGGATGGTCCCTGGTGGGACGAGGGGAACCCTGCAGCCATCGGGGGCGGCAGCGGCGCTGTGTTCATCGACAAGGGAACGCTCGTGGTCGACGTGGTGGAACGCACTGCGAAGAAGCTCAGGTGGCGTGGCGTCATCACCGGCAACCTCGATCCCGAGCAGCAGGAAAAGTCACTGGAAATAATCGAGAAAGCCATCGTCAAAATGTTCCGCCAGTATCCCTCCAAATAGGAATTTAATAGAGGCTTACTTCTCCGGCGCTATGTAGCCTTTTTTGTAGTAGGCATGCAGGGGTGGAATGCCTTCCGTTGCGGTCACCTGAAGTTTTATTTTCCGCCATTTGCCATCATGCGAGGCGTTGGTGGATCGATATCCGAGTACATACTGTTCACGCAGTTCGCGGCTGACAGCGACGGCGATCTCGGGAACTTTCTCGCGGCTATCAGCGGCGATAGTGCGTCCGCCGCTTGCTTCGGTCATTTCGGTCAGCAAGCGCTTGCCCAGCTTCTCTTCGATCGTCTTGAAAACCGGGACCGGCATATTGTCAAAAATGCCGATCGCGTAAATCAGCACGTCCGCTTCCTGCAACAGGCTCTTTGTTTCCTTAGGCGTGTAGTGACTGTGATTGTCCCCGCCATCGGAAATGATGACGAGCGCGCGCCGTTGGTACCGGGCGGAACTCAGTTTATCCACGCCGAGGTAAATCCCATCCAGGAGCGCGGTGTTTCCATTTGGTATTACCATGGAAAGTTTTGCTTGTATCTGGTCAAGCGACTGAGTGGTGTCAGCGATGATCCTGGGGCGATCGCCCAGCGTGATCACAAAGTAATCGTCATCCGGATTTGCACTCTTGAAAAATTCAGCCACGGCAGCGCGTTCGGTCTCAATCTTATTGGTCATGCTCTTGCTGACATCCAGGATCAGCCCAACCGAGATCGGCGCATCCTCCGTGGAAAAATTCCGGATTTGCTGTGGTTCGTTCTCCTCGTAAATTGTGAAGTTCTGCCTCTGAAGGTCAGTGACGGGCCGATTCCTTCCATCGGTAACGGTCGTGGGGATAAGCACAAGATCGACATCAGCGCGCAGGGGTCTGGTGTGCGTATTGATGGCGGAATCGCCACCCGGCGGCTCGAGCACCTGCGGCGGGGACGTACGAACCGACCCGTTGCGCGGAACCACATGTACCTCGTCAGCGGATTGCGCCTTGGCACCTGGGGCCAGATAAAAGGCCGTCGTTACAAAGACAAAAAGAGATAACCCAAGAAGAGACGGGGAACCCCGTACAAAAGAAAGACACCCTCGGACACAAAGCCGAGCCCTCCACCCTGATGTTCCGGCCTCCGAGATCATGTGCGTCCCTTCCTGGGCTGCATCTACCGACGCGGTCGTTAATTCGCCCAGGCATCGTCGTGTCCCGCTACGTTGCGGCCCGGACCATGTCCGAGAAATGGCCTGTGGCTGTCCCATTATATCTTCGCCCTCCGCCACGGCTTCAGCTTCCGCCCTGCCGCTGGTGACGGGAGTCACCACCTCCCTCTGTAAGGAATATCAAGCCCGCGACACAAACGATTCTCCGTTCGCAGCTGACTTCACCGCGATAATCAGGTCTTCTCCGATTCGCGCCTTGACCACATAACCCAGCGCTCCCGCCCCTCGCGCAGCTTCAATGATCTCCAGGTCGTTTTCTACCGAGCAAATCACCACTGCGGGGCTCGGAGGATGCTGGCACAGTTCCCTGGTGATCTGGATGCCATTAAGCCCGGGCATTTCAAGATCAAGGACGACAACATCTGGCTGGCAACGACGGATGCATTCCAGTGCCGACTTACCATCAGCGGCCGCGGCCACGACGTCGAACTCCGCCCCCAGGATCCGCGTGAACTCCTTCAAAAACGCGGCATTGTCGTCAGCTACCACGATGCGCAGTCTCATTTGACCTGATCTTAGTGTGAAGGCCCACGCTTGCCACTATCACGGAAGTCGCTGCGTTAGACACCGGCGCCGGCACCCTAACAAGTAACGTGCCGGAAAGGCGCGTCCCAACGTAACGGCCTGCTTGGAACCCTGCTTAACCGTCAGCAGTTAGACGATGAACAACACCGCGTGGCGACAGCAATCCTAGTATTGCGAACAGTATCAAAAATGCCGCTCAATCTTACAACCACTCGGACACACTACTCCATCCGCTCAGAATCAAGAATGGCCCGAACGGGTTGTACACGCGTCCACCGGGATCAACCAGACAGCCCGTTGGAGTTATTTGTTGAAATAATAGGTCCAACTCAAACTGACATAGGATTTCAGCGGAACCCCAACAACGCGTTCGAATGGGGAGGGATCGGTCGGGAGAGCAAGGGTTTCAGTCGTCTGTCCGGTGTAGCCGCTCGCAACCAGAAAGTTAGCCGCGACGGACATGCGACCGTCGAGAAACGGCCTCAGAACGGCCCCGCGAACTTCGGTGACCGGCACTCCGACGAAGCCATCGCCAAGAGCCTTGGCTTTAACATACTCGAACTCGCCACGCGCCTGGAGATGAAATGGCAAGCGATTCTCCGATGCCACAGCGTCCCAAATCAAGCGTGGCGCCTCCGGCACGGGCTCGCCCGTCAGTGTATCTCTGGCATCCGCTTGCGCATAAGAGATATAGAACGCGCCGCGCGAGAAGTTTCTTTGCAAGGAGACCGAAAGCACGCGATTAAGAGAAGGTCCCACGATTTGTTGCAGGCCCGTATCAGGATCAATCCTCGCCAGGTCTTGAGAGTTCGAAACTCGCCGGAGGGTGACATAGACTTGAGTCTGTTTGACCACTTTGGAGAGCACCAACTGATAAGCACGCGACGGCGACAAAATCGTTGGCTGCGCTGAGCCTGTCCCGATTCGCGGATCGTTTGTATGAAAGGCCTCGCCGCAGCTGAACGCCACCGTTGGCAGGTACGGCCGGTCCGGCGGCAGCAAAGTAAGCGTTCCCTTCGGCAAGGTCAACGCCGCAAGTTTGCCGAAAGAGCTCTGCGGATTGAGAATGTCCTGGTTGTTCATCCAGACTTCTTCCTGCCGAACGCCCAAGTCGTAGTGGAGGTATTTGCCGAGTGTCCCATCCAGTGAGACGAAGGGTTCAACGAAAGACAGAGTCAGGTTGTTGCTGGTCACAGGCTGCAAAATACCTTCATCGTCAGCGCGCTTCAGATCCAGATTGCGCGGCGCGTCCCGGCGAAGGTCGACTCCAGCCAACAAAGAAATCCATGGACGGATGCTCTGAATATACGTCGTCTCGCCACCGAACACGTTTCTGGATTCACTCTGCTGGATCAACCCTTCGCCAAAATTCGACCGTAGCTGCAGCGCGTAGTTTCGAAAGAACCCCGAAAAAGATAATTGCCTCTGTTCGCTCAGTTTCCAGTTGTCGGTTGCGACCAGAATAAAGGTGTGCGTGCGATCAAGTTGCCGATTGTCAATCGTATCCCCCGGTACGGGCACATTGATCGGAATCAGCCCCGGAATGTCAGACGACCCGTAGTAGCCAATGCCGAACAGGTTCAACTCGTGGCGCGCGAATTTGAATTGCCGAAGCCCATTCAGCTTGTACTGCTGCCGGTGCTCCAGTCGAGCCAGAAATCCATTGCCGTAGGACGCTTCCAGTCCAATCCATTCATCAACCTGCGGGTTTCGGGAACTCCAGCCTCCCATCAGGTCGGCGTCACGATAGTCTCCCGTCAGTTGGATGAAACTGCTGAGGCGCTGCCGGGGCACATAAATGGCGGCAAGATCGACCGAGTTGTTCCCTTGCCGGACATCAAAGGCTCCGCCATTCACGGTGACAGCCTCGATCGTGGGTGGAATCAGGGGATTCGGATCCGCGTACCCGTTCCCGTGGGCGTTGGCGGGAAGGTTATTCGGAAACAAGAAATCCCCAACTTGAAAGTACTGGCTGATCGGCTCACCATGATCTCCCGCAACCCCAGGAGCAAAGTACTGCGGTGCCTTGATGCCTCCTGACGCGGTTTCGATGGGAACTCCTGGGATTGAAATGGGGGCTCCGGGCCGGCCCGGATTCGCGTCCAAGACCTGGTCATGAATGACAATGCTTCGCGAGGGGTCGGGTGTCAGAGACGACGGAGCTGAAGCTACAACCGTAATCGCTTGCAGAACTGAAACTAGTTGCAGGAACTGCAGGCTAACCTGTTT
>Ga0207136_1122_pt1 | contig 15507 bp, 15 predicted proteins | sample Alteio_BWMinHeat_8_FD_153552 | JGI IMG/M metagenome (GOLD analysis project Ga0207136, IMG submission 153552) | Enriched cells from forest soil in Barre Woods Harvard Forest LTER site, Petersham, Massachusetts, United States -... | ecosystem: Environmental > Terrestrial > Soil > Temperate forest >...
GCCCAACACGGCAACCGCCAATCCCACCCAGCGTGGGGTTCCGGTCGTGGTGTGGCTAATGGGATCCTGAAACTCGCTCATAAACTTCTTCTCCTTTGGGGTTTTCCCCCCTGCTCTAAGGGAGGGTGCAACCGCCTCGCCAAATGCCTGTTTCTTCAGCGCATTCGCCTAACTCAAGTGGATGCATGAGGTTGTCGTGGGTAAAGGGGCAACAAGAGGGTAGACTTATACGTACTAGTACTCGTAAAGATTACGTGGTTGGTTGCACTTCTGTAAATTTTGCTGTTGCTGGAAAGCGATAGGCCGTACTCAGCTAGCAGTTAAGTCCGAAATGAGATGAGGCTGGACAGGCAGAACTCCCCTAGCCCCTAAGTCATTCTCTAATAAATGTTTACAGGAATCTAATCAGGCTGCTTGGGGGGCAGGTTCTTCGTCGGAGCCTTTGATAGGGGTGAAATATCGGTCCAAAGTGCTCATGGCCGCGTCCAAAACCATGTGGCAATCCGAGCAGGAATCCAAGTGCCGCTTGATCTCAGTGGCCACTGGCGGTGAGAGTCTTCCCTCTAAGTACCAACAAATCAAATGGATAGTGTCTCGACAGCTCATGACTGCGGTCCCCCCGTGGCCCCGCGCCGATATCCGGCAGCCCATACTCTGTGCATTTGATTCACCAAATCTTCGTAGAAGTGCAGCAAATCTAATTGCAGAAATATCAATGGTTTAGAGGATCGGAGAATGCCTCAGGTTGAAACGGTTTAAACTCTGCGGGGAAAGTTTACTCAACCGATGTGCAAGATTTAAGCGAAACCACCTCGTTGCGCTTTCAGCGTTTTGGAACTACGGTCATTTCTCGCAAAACCTCTATTCGCTTTTCAAGTGGCGGGTGGGTGCTGAAAAGTGAGGACAGGTTTCCCCGACCGAACATGGGCTTCACGATGCACAACGATGATGTAGACGGTGAAATCGACGTTGTCGGTATCCGTTGGTTGTAAGCCCCGAGCTTTTGCAGGGCGCTTATTAGGCCATATTGGTTACCAACCATTCGGGCTCCCGTAGAGTCTGCCGCATATTCCCGCTGGCGTGAGAGAGCCAGCTGCAACAGCATCGCGGCTAGCGGCGCGAGAATCATCAGTGCAAGCTCAACAAGTACGCCACCTCGCTCCCGGTCTTCGCCGTCGCCTCCTCCAAACCATAGGCCCCAATGAGCGATCCAGGTGATTGCTCCCGCTAGCGTAGCCGCGACGGAACTAATCAGAATATCGTAGTTGCGCACATGTGATAGCTCGTGCGCGATGACGCCTTCCAGTTCCTCGTCATTCATCAATTCCAGCAAGCCCTGTGTAACTGCGACCGAAGCGTGGCGAGGGTTTCTTCCCGTGGCAAAAGCGTTGGGCGCTGCGTCAGGTACAACGTACAGCTTCGGCACCGGAATATTTGCTTTAGCCGCCAGCCGCTCCATCACCGCATAGAGCCGCGGCAATTGTTCGCGCGTAACTGGTTGTGCGCCGCTCGACGCCAGCGCGATCTTGTCGGAAAAGAAATACGCAAACGCATTGGTGCAAATCGCGATCCCCAGTCCAATGGCCATGCCGTTTCGTCCGCCGATCAACGAACCGACTATCATCAAGAAGAGCGTCAGCACTACCAGTACAAATGCCGTTCGAAGAACTCTCATAATGTCCCTTCATTCCTTTATACGCAAAAGCTGCCGAGACTTGTCGACAAATGGAAACCGAGAAAGGAAGCATGCTTCCCGTCTTCCCCTCTCATTCCATTACATTCTAGCCGCTGCCGCCGGCTGTTTGGCCTTCGAGCGCTCGAAGCGCATCGCATCTTTTTGTCCGTCGCGATCCACTCGAATGTGATCGCCCGGCAACACCTTACCCTCTAAAATTTGCAGCGCCAGCGGATCTTGAATCAGACGCTGAATTGTTCGCCGCAGCGGCCGTGCCCCATACGCCGGGTCATAGCCCTCTCGCAGCAGCAGCTCTTCCGACGCCTTTGTGAGCTCCAAAGTGATTTGCCTTTCCGCCAGCAACTTCTCAACGCTCTTCAACAGCAGCCCGACGATGCGACCAAGCTGCTCCTTTCCCAGCGGATTGAAAATGACGATCTCGTCGATGCGGTTGATGAACTCTGGACGGAACGCTGCACGCAGAGCTTCCATCGCCTCTTTACGCGCGAGTTCAGGGTTCTTCTCTGAAAGCTCGAAGATTGCCGTCGACCCCACGTTGCTGGTCATCACCATCACCGTGTTGCGGAAGTCCACTGTGCGGCCCTTGCCATCTGTCAGCCGGCCGTCCTCGAGAATCTGCAGCAGAATGTTGAATACATCCGGGTTCGCTTTTTCAATTTCGTCGAACAAGATCACCGAGTAAGGATGCCTGCGCACCTGCTCCGTAAGCTGTCCGCCTTCTTCGTAGCCGACGTAGCCGGGAGGCGCGCCGATCAGCCGCGACACGCTATGCTTCTCCATGTACTCGCTCATATCGATGCGAATCATGAGCTTTTCGTCGTCGAAGAGAAATTCCGCAAGCGCCCGCGCCAGCTCCGTTTTTCCCACGCCGGTCGGACCAAGGAAAATAAACGATCCGATTGGACGCTTAGCATCGGACAAACCGGCGCGGCTCCGGCGCACGGCGTTCGCGACACGCACCAACGCTTCGTCTTGTCCAACCACGCGCTGCCGCAGCCGCTCTTCCATGTGCACGAGCTTTTGCGCTTCGCCTTCGAGCAAACGCCCCGCTGGGATTCCTGTCCACTTACTCACAAGCTTCGCGATGTCCTCTTCGTCGACTTCCTCCTTCAACATCGGCGAATCTTTTTGCACCGAGGCAAACCGCTCCTCCGCTTTTCTCAGTTCCTGCTCTGCTGCCGCAATCTTGCCGTAGCGAATTTCCGCGACTTTGGCCAGCTCGCCCGCACGCTCGAATTTCTGTTCCTCAGTCTTGAGTTGGTCGATTTGTTCTTTCAGCTTGCGGATTTTTCCGATGGCTTCTTTCTCCGCTTGCCAGCGCGCTTTCCGGCCGCTCGAGTCCTCTCTCAACTTCGCCAGCTCTTTTTCGATTTGATTGCGCCGTTCCTTGGAATGCGCGTCCTTCTCCTTCAGTAGCGACTGTCGCTCGATCTCCAGTTGCAGAATGCGCCGTTCGATCTCGTCAATCTCCACCGGCAAAGAATCTATTTGCATGCGCAGGCTCGCCGCGGCTTCATCGATCAAGTCAATCGCCTTGTCCGGCAGAAAACGGTCAGAAATGTAGCGGTGCGACAGCGTAGCCGCCGCCAGGATCGCTGCGTCCTTAATTCTCACGCCGTGGTGAACTTCGTAGCGCTCTTTCAAGCCCCGGAGGATCGCAATCGTATCTTCGACCGTCGGCTCGCTCACCAGCACCGGCTGAAAGCGCCGCTCCAACGCCGGATCCTTCTCAATGTATTTTTTGTACTCGTTCAAGGTGGTCGCGCCAATTGCGCGCAACTCGCCCCGCGCCAGCGCCGGCTTCAGTATGTTGGAAGCGTCCATCGAGCCTTCCGCAGCCCCCGCACCCACCAGCGTATGCAGCTCGTCGATGAACAGAATAATCTGCCCTTCCGCCTCCGTAATTTCTTTCAACACCGCCTTCAACCGTTCTTCAAATTCTCCGCGGAATTTCGCGCCAGCCACTAGCGCCGCCAAGTCCAGTGCCACAAGCCGCTTGGTTTTCAGCACGTCCGGCACGTCGCCGGAAACAATGCGCTGCGCCAGGCCCTCGACGATGGCTGTCTTGCCGACTCCCGGCTCGCCAATCAACACAGGATTGTTCTTCGTCCGCCGCGCAAGAATCTGCATCACGCGCCGGATCTCTTCGTCGCGCCCAATCACGGGATCGAGCTTTCCGCGTCGAGCCAAGTCGGTCAGATCGCGTGCGTATTTTTCCAGGGAGGCGTACGTCGCTTCCGGATTCTGCGACGTCACGCGCTGGTTTCCACGCACGTTCGTCAACGCTTGCAAAATCGCTTCATGCGTAGCGCCTTGCCGCTTCAACAACTGCCCTGCCGGATCGCGTTCCTCTCCTGCAAGCGCCAGAAAAAGATGTTCCGTCGAAACGTACTCGTCCTTGAATCTCTCCGCCTCATCAAACGCCCGCTCCAGAACGTTGTTCAGCGCTTTTCCCATGTGTTGCTGCGCAAAGCCTTGTACTTTCGGCAGCCGCGCAATCTCGCGCTCAATCTCTTGTGTCAACGCTTCGGTGCGAATCCCCAGCCGCGCCAGCAGCGGCGGCACCACGCCGTCCGTCTGCGAGACCAGTGCCTCGAGCAAATGCACTGGCTCAATCTGCTGATTTTCGTGGCGTGCCGCCACGTCGTTCGCTTGTTGCAGCGCTTCCTGCGCCTTCACCGTCATCTTGTCAAATCTCAGCATGTTCTACCTCGCTTCTCGACAGAAAGGGGCCAGCGCGCCGGCCAGCCCCTCAATTCCACCATTGCTCTTGCTGGCTTACTTCGCCCCAGCAGTTGCTACCGCAGCCGCGGGTGCGGACGTCGCCACGTTTACTTTGATCTGCTTCGGCTTTGCTTCCTCGCGCTTTGGAATCGTCAGCGTCAGCACACCATTCTGATAATCGGCCTTGATCGCTTCAGCGTTCACGGTGTTGGCTAGTGCGAAGCTGCGGCTGAACGAGCCATACGCGCGCTCCACGCGCAGATAATTGTCTTCGTTCACTCTCTTCTCGAACTTGCGCTCGCCGCGAATCGTCAAAATGTTGTTCTCGACTCGAATATCCAAGTCCTTTGGATCGATGTCGGGCAGATCGGCCTTTACGACCAGTTCATGTTCGGTCTCGTAAATGTCGACTGCCGGTGCCCAGCTTGTGAGGTTAGACTCCCCACCAGAATGCTCCAGCACATTACCAAATAAACGATTCACTTGGTCCTGTAGGGTAGCAGCTCCGCGAAACGGCTCCCAACGGTTCAAAGTAGCTCTCATTTTCCGTTCTCCTAGTGAACTGAGTGAAAGAGAATGATATTATATGAGTCTGTCATTGTCAAATATGATTCTGTTCTGAGTCATTTCCAATTAAGTCCTTCATTTACAGTAGTATATTGAAGTGTCGATCCTTCCTTCCAAAAGGCCCAAAGATGGCAGTTCGCTCATTTTCGCCACCCGTCTTTACCTTTATCTGTCAGCTTGAGATGCTGGTAGACTCGCACTTGATGCGCCTCGATGCCCTCGATTACCGCCTGCCGCCCGACCAAATCGCACAGCGCCCCCTAGGCCGCCGCGACGCTTCCCGCCTATTCGAACTCTCCCGCCGTGAAGGAAGCTTGAACGATCATCTATTTGCGGATCTTCCGAACCTCCTTCGCGGTGACGAACTCATCGTCCTGAATAATGCTCGCGTGATTCCTGCCCGGCTCTTCGGCCGCCGCGAGGGTGTCCACTCTCAGCCCCCCTCGCGGACCACGCGCCACGAGTATCTCACCGGCAAGGTGGAGGTCTTTCTGACCCGTCAGGTGGATTCTCAAACGTGGGAAGCCCTTGTCCGCCCTGGTCGCAAGATGCAAACCGGCGAGCGCGTACGGTTTGGAGATGGAGAACTCGAAGCCGAGGTGGTTTCCCGCGGCAAACTAGGTCTGCGCACCCTGCGCTTTGTTTCACGTGACACACGCGGCGTTTTTGAGCACCTCGAACGCCTCGGCCACGTTCCCCTGCCGCCCTACATCCATCGCACCGATGAGGTCTCTGACCGCGAGCGTTACCAAACGGTCTTCGCCAAGCAGCCCGGCGCCATTGCTGCTCCCACCGCAGGACTGCACTTCACCCCGGAAGTTTTAGACAAAATCCGTGCTCGCGGCGTGGAAATCTGCGAGCTGACACTCGACGTCGGCCTTGGCACGTTCCAGCCGGTCCACGCCGAAACCCTAGAAGACCACCTGATGCACGCCGAATCCTACGAGATTCCCATCCAAACAGTGCAAAGCATTCAGCAAGCGCGATTCGCACGACGCCCAATTCTTGCTGTAGGCACCACCGTCGTCCGCGCCCTCGAAGCCGCAGCCCTTCGCGCAGCGGAATCCGGCTCTCCAGAATTGCTACTCGCCGGCAAAGCCTATGCCCGCCTGTTTATCTATCCTGGATTTCATTTCCGCGTGGTTGACGCACTGCTCACGAATTTCCACCTGCCTCGCTCTACCCTGCTCGCTCTCGTCTGCGCGTTCGCTGGCCGCGAGAACGTTCTTGCGGCTTATAACCATGCCGTTCAAGCAGGCTACCGCTTCTACAGCTATGGAGACTGCATGCTAATTCGCTAAAGAAGGTTAAAGGATGTTTCCGAAAGAGGAAAAAAACTTTTTGAGGCCGCCTGAAAAAACTCAACAAGCGATAAATTCGTCTCCACTGCAGCAGGAGTCGGCTGTTGCCATTTCGAGATCTGTCCTGAGAAATTAGCGAGCAGGGAGGCCATTGTCCAGCGCAGCCTCCCTCTCGTCCAACCGAAAGGAGTTCAGAAGAACTCCGCGCTTACTCGTTGAATACAAAAACGCGAGTCTGTCCCGCAAAACGGACTTCCTTCACCTGCCCGTCCTGGCTAATCAGCACGGAATCATTTGAGGATTTCGTGGCGCGATCTTCCCAGCGACCTTCGCTTTCCGCAATCGTCTGCTTCCCCTTCTGGACGGTCGCCTTGTTTCCGTCGATCATCAGGCGGTATTCGCCTGCTTGCAGATCAGCTTTGCCGATCTTTGCCGACTGGGCGATGTTAATGGTCTTGCTGAAAGGTTTTGCGAGGAGTGGCACTGTCGACGCCAAAACGGCTGCCAGCGCTACACTGCGGAGAATCGAATTGAATTTCATGCGTGTCAACTTCCTTTCCGTCAGGATCGAGTCAGCCAAAATTTCTAGCTGCCGCAAGCTCAACAGAGTGTTGACACGCGTGCTTAGGGCGAGTAGTCTCACCCGCAAGACACCTCGTTCTTCCTGGACTAACGGCCGGAAAGACTGCGTGTCATCGCCCCGCGGCTGCCACCGCGGGGTTTTTTCTTTTAATCCTCTGATTTGCCTGAGCAGCTCATCCGGGCTGCACATGTATAGACGAGCCGGGCCCCGCGAATGTTTCGTCGGCTATCGGATTTTCCTCTTTAATCCTGCTGATTTTCTGTTTTGTTTTGCGTTGCCAATTTTCTTTCACTCTAATTTCCTGTTCGTTTTTGTAAAAGTTCCATAAATATCTGGAATTCCCGCGAGACCTTTTATCTGCTCTTCCGTCGCTCTTTGTCTCTTTGCGCACCTCTCCCCGGGTAACGTGCATCGGCTCCCCGCTTCATCTATACTCAAGGGCATTTTGCGGATGACATGAATGCGCATTCTCATACTTAGCGATCTTCACGCAAACGCCACAGCCTTGGCCGCTGCTCTCGATTCTGCCGAGGGCCGCTGGGACGTTTCCGTGTGTCTCGGCGATGTCGTCGGCTATGGCCCCGATCCGCACGATGTGGTCGCCCGCCTTCGCAAACTCGGCACGCAAACCATTCGCGGCAATCACGACAAAGCCGTTGCCGGCCTAATGGACACTACCGATTTCAATCCCGTCGCGAAAGCTGCCGTGGATTGGACTCGTTCGCAGTTGAACGCCGAGGACCTTGCCTGGCTTTCCGGGCTCCCTCATGGACCTCTCGCCACCGACGGAATTGTTTTGGTACACGGCGCGTTTCAAGATGAAGACGAATACGTATTCACACCCGCGCAAGCTCTCGACGGCCTTCTTGATTCCACAGCCGAAGTTACTTTTTTCGGACACACGCATCACCAGGGCGGCTTCTCCTACCAGGATTCCAATCTTGAAGTGCTACAGATTCGTCCGCGCGCTTCGGAATCTTTTTCCGCGCTGCGCATCGAACAGCCGCGCCGCTATCTTCTTAATCCCGGATCCGTCGGCCAGCCGCGGGATGGCGACCCGCGCGCGGGTTTTGCCATTGCCGATCTCGAACATCAAACCGTGGAATTCTGGCGCGTTCCCTATGACATTACCTCCGTCCAGGAACGCATGCGTGCCGCCAGCCTCCCCGAATCTCTGGTTCAGCGCCTCATCGTTGGCCGTTAAACATGAGCGGCTAAACATTGGCAGTTATGCATGCCAGCTCTCTTTACGCACCGCTGTTTTGCACGCCTGCTTGACGTCGCGCCGCATTCAGGCCAGCATCATTCTCTGAGCGCGTTGCATGCCTGACACTTTGCGAATCGAAACGCCCGATCAGCCGCAGCCAAAGACTGGCCGTTCCTGGATCGCGTGGATGGGCGCCGCCACGATCGCCATCGCACTCGTCATCGTGATGTGGCCCGGTGCAGAGCGCCGTCCTGCTTCTAGCACGCGCGAATCTCATCTTCCTTTTGGCGCTGCCGAACAGGCCTACTCCGCCAAACTACAAATTGAAAATCTCGCTCTCAGCCGCGCCGAGAATTTTCTGAATCAGCAAGTCACCACACTCGAAGGCCGCCTCACAAATGCGGGTAATCTCCCGCTCTCCAACGTTGAGCTCACTGTCGAGTTCTCCGACGAACTTGGCCAGGTAGTTCTGCGAGAATCCCGCGCCGTGTTCGCGCCTCAGACACCTCCGTTTGCTCCGGGCGAACGCCGTGACTTTGAATTCTCCTTCGAACACATTCCCTCTTCCTGGAATATCCAGCAGCCTCTCGTCCGCGTCTCCGGCATCCTGTTTACTTCTAAGAAAGAATAGTTTCAAAGCTAATTGTTTCATTCATACTCTTCGGCGTGGACCTCTCCGCCGAGCTGCAAGCTTGCCTCAAGGAATTCACCGCGGATGGCGCCATCGAGATTCGCGAGAATGGCGGACGCGTGGCTCCCTTCTCTGGACTTTCCTGGGAAGTACGTGGTGCCACGGAAAAGCCGCTCCTGCACCTGTGGTCCGAAAACTACAATCTGACGCGCCGCGTACTGGCCATCACCGACCATTCCGATCAGCGGCTCGCGTTAGCCGTCGAGCGCTTCGGCCGCGCCAAGCCCGACCGCCTCGAATTTATTCGCCTCGAATTTGAGCGCGCCCAGCGCGACCTTTCGCGCGAGGCGTTTTGCGATAGCCTCGGCCGCCTCCTCGCGGAACTATTCCCTGATGAAACTGTCGAGTCTCTGATCACCTCGCCCGATCTCGAGCATTCCATTTCCGGCAATTACGCTCGTGGTCTCCTCCGCCGCGGTTCTTCTCATTTCGCTGTCCTCGCCGTTCCTGATGGAGAGTCCGCGGACACTGTGGAAGATAGCCTCACCTTTGCGCTACTATGGCTGGACCGCACGCGCAATTCTAACCGCCGCGGCACGATCAACGCGCTTCGCCTTATTCTGCCGAAAGGAGCGACGCGCCACGTGGCTCATCGAGCCGCCGCGCTAGCTCCGGATTTATCTATCGAACTCTACGAGCGCGATCCCATTCGCGAAACCCTGGAAAAGATCGATCCGCGCCGCGCCGGAAATCAGGACACTTGGCTCGTTCCCCATCGCGAATCGCAAGCTCTCCTCGATCTTTCGCGCTCAGTGCTTGATCCCATCGTTGCCCTCTCGCCTCGAGCTGTCACTGTTCATCCGATCGCGCTGTCCCGCGAAGTTTTGTTGCGCTTTCGAGGTCTTGCATTTGCCCGATGGGACGATGGACGCATTTTTTTCGGCTGCCCCGATACCCGGGACGAGCTCAAGGCATCGTCCCTGCCGGCGCTCAAGAATGTACTTCAGCAGCTTGAAAATTATCGTCATCCGCTTTCCACCGAAACGCGCCACGCTCTTTATCGCGCGCAACCGGAGCGCTGGCTCGAAGCGCTCGTTCGCGAGGACGTCACCCGCGTCGATGCAGCTCTGGATTCGCGCTTTGTTTATGCACAGGTTTTCGCGCACGCCGTTGGCGAGCATGGCATTCTCGATCTCCTCACTGTGACCCGCTCCGGACGCCTCGCGATTCTCAAACTAAAAGCTACCGAGCACATTCATCTCCAGCTATAAGCCGCTGGCTGTTGGCTTCGCAGCCGCCGTCATTTGAAACAGCGCGATTTTGCCCGCTACGGATATTTTCCCGGAATCGAATTGCGGGCCTCTCCACCTCTCGTCTATCTGGTAGCTCCTGCGCTTCGCTTCCACCCGTCCACGGACACCCTCCTGCGTTTTCTCTCGCCTGATCTCGAAAGCACGCGCGTCGGCTTGGCGGAAAGTTGGCGCCGCGGCTTGCGCGTCGTCATGCGCCAATAAACTGTTGCCACCAGAATCCCCTCGCCACATCCCCCATAATCTCGGCAGGCAAACGTTTCGTTCTGTTTGTGCTGTAATTCACCAAATTTTCTTGTCTACGAAATGTCCTGTTCCGAATGGCCGCGGCACAGTAGAATTATCACCACCAGCCATCAGGAGCACATATTGGACTTTTCCGTGACCATCCGGCACACACCACAAGCTTCTCTTATCGATCTTCGCGGCCGTCTCACTTTTTTCGAAGTTGGCGTTCTACGCGAAAACGTCTCGCGCTTGCTCCTCGAGGGACACAAGCATATCGTTCTCAACTTGAGCGGATTGCAATACCTCGACAGCTCCGGTATCGGTGAACTGGCGCGCATCTACGTGATGGTTCTTAAGGGCGGGGGCGAAATGAAGGTTGTTGGATTATCCCGCAACGTTCAGGAAGTTTTGAAGGTCACTCATCTCTACCAGGTCTTCCCCGAATTCCCCAATGAAGAAGCTGCGTTGCAGAGTTTCCCCGCGTCTCGAACTGACAAATCGAATGGAAATACCTAGTAAAAAAATACTAGCCGAAAATATCAGCCCTAAAAGGAGAGAAGCAGTTAAGGCGTTGAGCCTTAACTGCTTCCCGGGGTGTGTCCTCGAAGTGGTTAGTTATTAACTTAGATGCATGCCAGCGAAAAAGGTTTCCAATATCTTAAAAAATCTTGCCATCCCCTTTTTCGCCGAAAGCTCTTAATAAAACAGATACTTACGCCACCGCTCGTCACGGTGACCGATGAGCCGCATCAATTGCCGCGAGGTATGCAGCGTAAACGGCCGCGGCCGCCGCGCCAGTTTGAACCCGGCCTCCTCCGGCGTACGGTCGCCTTTGCTGTTATTGCAACGGTAACAGCACGCCACCAGGTTTTCCCACGAGGAACGCCCCGCCCCGAGATCTCGGCACAACATGGTCCAGCGTCAATTCCGAACTAGGAAAGATCCGTCCGCAGAATTGGCAGGTATTCCGGTCTCGCAGCAAAATGTTTTTCCGCGAAAGCGCTCGGCTCTGCTGCGGAATGTGCCGGTAGGCCAGCAAACGAATCACCGACGGCACTTTGTGCGCATGTGCAGCCGAGTGCACCTCCGCGCTGTGCATTTCTTCCGCTTGCGCCACACCCTTCAACAGCAGCACCATCGCCCGGCGTACAGCCGTGACATTGATCGGTTCGTACGTTGCATTCAGTACGAGCACAGGCTCTTGCATCAGCGATGCACGCCTCGGCAAGGTTGGGTTGTGAGATCTACTGTCCGCGGGATCCGCGGACTCAGGCGAACCGACGCTCCCCGCTTCGGGGGCATACCGCCCTCGGAAATCGCCCGACTTTGGCCGGTTTGCGCTCATGGCGCTACCCTAGGTTAGCTTCCCTAGGTCAACCCTTGGTTACAGGTTACCACTATCCGGGGCTGGCAAGGGATTTCTCGCCGCCCGTGCTACCGTCAGTCCTAGTACAGACTTGGCACCCGACTCCAGCAGCGCCCTCGCACATGCATCGAGCGTCGCCCCAGTGGTCATTACATCATCTACCAGTAAGACGCGTTTATTGTCAACTTGGCTGCCCGGACGTGTGGCAAAAGCGCCACGAACAGACTCCCAGCGCTCTTCCAAACTGAGGACCTGCTTGTCCGGCCGTGGCCAAGTTCTCATCAACAAAACCGCCTTATGGGGCAAGCCGAGCTTCCGGGCCAATGGCTTCGAGATAAGGCTTGCTTGGTTGTACCCGCGCTGCCGCTCGCGATCCTGGTGCAATGGGACCGGTACAACCACGTCCGCAGCCAGCCGCCCTGCCTCCCGCCGGACCATCTCCGCCAATCTTCCAGCGAACCATTCACCCAGCGGTTCTATTCGCTCCCACTTTAGCAGCAGGACCGCTCTCACCAGCGGCCCGTCATAAATCCCATAGCTTCTCGCCCGCTCAAACGCATACGTCTTCTGCTGGCACACCCGGCACACGAGCGGCTCTCCCTCCCGCCACTGTCATCCACACGGGCCCCTGCCCGCAAATCTCACACTTTTTTTCTGGAGGCCCCTCGAACGAATCCAGACACTCTTCGCAAAAAGGTACGCGGCAAGCCCTCACCAGCAGCCCGCAGCAAATGCATCCCGCTGGAAAAAAGATGCTGACGACCGCGTCGCTCGCTTCCGCCAGCCACCCGCGCACACCTCTCCGCGATGCCCGAGCCACAGTCAAGGAAGAGCCTTCTCCCATAACTCCAGGAGAAATCTACTCCGCTCAGTCTTTTATTGAAAGAGAGAATGTACGCAAAGGTAATTTCAGCGCAAACGAAGCGTCGAACGCATACGGCCAGCCTCGTCAGGCTCGCGGCTCAACCCACGTGTACCGTCAGGGCCTACAGCAGCCCCTGTTCCATCTTCTCTTGGCAGGTGATGCAGTGCTTGGCCCACGGTACCGCCTCGAGCCGCTTCTGCTGCAACTCTTCCTGGCAGTTCGCGCACACGCCGTATTCATCCGTGTTGATGCGCTTCAACGCCGCGTCGATCATGTTCAGGATCGTGCGGTCCGTATTGGTCATGCCAAAGAGGAACTCCTTCGTGTAGGAGTTCGCTGCCTTGTCCGCGAGATCAACCGTCGGATCTTCATCCGCGGTTCGTCCCTCTTCTTGCGTTCGCGCGATTGTCTTCATCAACTCCTCGCGCCTTACCGCCAACTTCTTCTTGTAGTATTCGAGCCTTTTCTTGTCCATGGAAGTCCCGCCCCTCTGTCGGCTTTCGGGGCCATCTAAAAACTCCGTAGTGTAGACCTGCTCTTTCGGAGTGTCAAGGTTAGAGCGTTCTGACTGTTCCTTAGATGCGAACATGCCGCGAACGGTCGCAAGCTGCTGCGCGCCGGAAAACCTTCGGCTGCCGTTTGATCTCCTTGCCTCCGCCTTGCAAGGACATATTGCATCCCGGCCTGGAAAGCATTATAGTCGATTATCGATATACTGATCATCGATTACCTATGCCAAAACGAAAACTCGATCCATTGCCTTCCGCTGCCTTCCAAATTCTTCTCTCCCTCGCCGAGGAAGATCTTCACGGTTACGGCATCATGCGCCAAGTCGCCGAGCAAACGGACGGCCGCATGCGCCTCGGTCCCGGTACGCTCTACAGCTCCATCCAGTCTCTGCTCGAAGAAAAATTTATCGAAGAGCTCGACCCGCGCGAGGATGTGAAACAGAGCGAGGAACGCCGTCGCTACTACCGTTTGACCGCTGCTGGACGAAAACTCGCCCGCTCCGAGGCCGATAGACTTGCCGGATTGCTGCGCGTCGCACGCTCCCGCAAGATTTTGAGGGGGGATTATGTCTGAAAAGATATACGCCTTGCTGTTGCGCCTCTTTCCTCCTAGTTTCCGGGAAACATACCGCGAGGAAGCCCTACTCCTTTTTCGCGATCGTTCCCGCGACGAAAAGGGACTCTCCTCACGAGTCCGGCTTTGGTTCGACCTCCTAGCTGATTTAACGATCTCCGTGCCCCGCGAATACTTTTATGCCGAGCCGGAGCTCCTCGCCGCCTCCGGCCAGCGGTTTGGCGGGAAGCCTTCGTTCTATTTTATGGGCGATGAATCCCCTCGCCCTGGAGCTTTATTATTGGGCGGCATGTTGTCTCTAGCTGCCTTGTTCACTTTTTCAAGTCTACTCAGCCAGGGAGGACGTCACAGGCCGCGAAGTTCCTCCGCCCGCCAACTTCAGCGTGGCGCGGTTCCCTCTGCCTCCGCGTCCAAGCGCCCATCGCGGCAGGCCACCGGCGATAGAAAATCCCAGAGTGATGGTGAAAACGAAACCCTCGCATCCACAACTGGACAGTCAACAATCCCTGCATCTCCTTTCACCCCAGCCAAAGGCAAATCACCGTCGGACGCGATCTTGCTGCACGAACCTTCTCTGTCTGGCCAACCTTCAAGCTCCGGCCAACGAGATACCGCCAGCCCAACGCTACCATCGCAGGGTGATGCCGCCACAACGGTCGCAACAGCAGTCGGCCACGGGAATCTGGATTCTGCAGAGCGGCAGCGCGTGCTGGATGCGGCTATCTCGAATCTGAAGCGGCACTACGTCTATCCCGGCGTCGCTGAGAAAATCGCTGATACACTGCTAGCCCAAGGAAAGCGCGGCGAATATGACGCAATCACCGACGGCGACGCCTTCGCGCATCAGCTCACCAAACAAATGAGGGATGTGAGCCACGATATGCACCTCGAACTGGTCTACAGCCAGGATCCTCTGCCGCCGCAGCCCACAGAACAAACAGCGGAAGGCCTTGCTCGTTATCGCAAGGCGATGAAGCAGGAAAATTGCACGTTCGAAAGAGTCGAAATCTTGCCGCGCAACATAGGCTATCTGAAACTTAATTTGTTCCCGGATCGTTCGGTTTGCGAGCAAACGGCGACAACGGCGATGGCTTCTCTAAACCGCGCGGATGCGCTCATCGTTGATCTGCGAGACAACCGAGGCGGCATGCCCGATATGGTCGCCCTGATGGCCTCCTACCTGTTCGACCATCCCGAATACTTCTACAACCCCAGAGAAAACACCACCCAAGAATCCTGGACGCACTCGCCCGTTCCAGGGAACAAGCTCGCGGACAAGCCAGTCTACGTCCTCACTTCGTCCCGCACTTTTTCCGGCGCCGAGCAATTCTGCTACGACCTGAAAATGCTGAAACGCATCACGCTCGTGGGTGAAACCACCGGTGGCGGCGCACACTCGGGAGTTTGGTATCGCATCGATGATCACTTCGGAATGGGCATTCCCGAAACCAAGCCTATCAATCCTTATTCAACGCCCGACTGGGAAGGCACCGGGGTCGAGCCAGATGTAAAAGTTAAACCCGCCGACGCTCTCTCGACGGCCGTGAAGCTCGCACAAACCAAGCTCCAGAAAAAGTAAGCCACCACCAAAAATCCCGTAGTGACGGGGCTTGCCCCCCCCCTCCGACTACGGCACCACCGGCAAAATCACCGCCGAAGGATGCGCTTTGTCGTGGTAAATCACGTTCGTTGACTTGATCATCCGCGTCCCGCGCGCTTGAATCTCGCCCGTGTTCAAATTCCGGTCAAACCGCGGAAAGTTGCTGCTCGAAACTTCCAGCCGCAACTTGTGCCCCGCCAGAAAAACATTGCTCGTGGCCCACAAATCCACCGTCACGTGATACGTCTCCCCCGGATTCGCCATCTCCGCCTTCTCCTGCGAATTGCGATAACGCATCCGCAAAATGCCGCTCGTCAAATTCTGCGCAAATCCGTTCGGCCAGACG
>Ga0207136_1123_pt1 | contig 15487 bp, 11 predicted proteins | sample Alteio_BWMinHeat_8_FD_153552 | JGI IMG/M metagenome (GOLD analysis project Ga0207136, IMG submission 153552) | Enriched cells from forest soil in Barre Woods Harvard Forest LTER site, Petersham, Massachusetts, United States -... | ecosystem: Environmental > Terrestrial > Soil > Temperate forest >...
ATCTGGGTCGAGCCCGAAGTAAATCGAGGGCACTTCGCGGAGAAAACTTTTGATCTGATCGACTCCGTTTATGAGCAAACCGCGAAGCACTCGGACAAGATGATGCTCGCATTCTCCACCGATGACATTGAACGCGCCCACAAACAGAAACGATTCGCGGCGCTGATGGGGATTGAGGGCGGTCATTCTATTGAAAACGACATTCACCTGCTACGCGCGTACTACCACCTTGGCGTGCGCTATATGACGCTGTCTTGGTCCAACACCAACGAGTGGGCTGACTCCTCAGGAGACATGGACGACCCCAAGATCCAGCACCACAATGGCCTGACCGATTTCGGCAAACAAGTCGTCCTCGAGATGAACCGCCTGGGCATGATGGTGGACATTTCACACGTTTCCGACAAGACATTTTGGGATGCCATTGCTACCAGCAAAGCTCCTCTGATTGCTTCTCATTCGTCCGCACGCGCGCTGACCGACGCCCCACGTAACATGACCGACGACATGCTGAGAGCTGTAACGAAGAATGGCGGCATCGTAGATGTGAATTTTTTCTCCGGTTTTCTAGATCAGCGCTATTGGGACGCGACAAAGGCACAGCGCAAAGATCAGGACGCGGCGGTCCATGACTACATGGAGAAGCTCAAGGCGGAAGGAAAAACGCCGACGTTCGTGGACGAGGAGCGGATTGGCCGAGAATGGGCGGCCAAGATCCCGCGCCCGCCGTTCCATACGCTGATTGACCATATCGACCATATCGCGAAAGTCGCTGGGGTGGAACATGTAGGATTGGGCTCAGACTTCGATGGAGTCAGCGGGGCTACACCACAAGGCATAGACTCAGCCGCCGACTTGCCTAAGATCACGCAGGCGCTGCTGGATCGAGGCTATAGTGCCGAGGACGTTCATAAGATTCTCGGCGGAAATGTGTTGCGTGTGTTCAAGGAAGTGGAACGCGTGAGCCGTGAAATGCAAGGCTCGCAAACCAGGTAAAACGCGGAGGTCCCGGGTAATCCAGGCCGCCCTTGTCGTACAATCATAAGTCGTCCAACTATCAAAATTGAGGAGCCATCCCATGCGCAAAGCCCTGATTCTGATTTCTACAATCCTGCTGTGCTCGCTCAGTCTGTGGTCGCAGGCCAAGGCCGCAGCCCAACCGACCGCCGTGATTGATACGACAGCGGGCAAGATGACCTGCACATTGTTCCCCGACAAGGCCCCCATCGGCGTCGCTAACTTCATCGGCCTGTCGGATGGCACCAAGGATTGGACCAGCCCCATTACGCATCAGAAGAAACACGGCGTTCCGCTATACGATGGCACGATCTTCCATCGCGTGATACCCAATTTCATGATCCAGGGCGGCGACCCAATGGGTACCGGAACCGGCGATCCAGGCTATGCCTTCAAGAATGAAACTTCTGCTGCTTTAAAATTCGACCGTCCGGGACGTATGGCTTACGCCAATTCAGGCCCCGACACCAACGGCTCGCAGTTCTTCATCACCGAAGTTCCCTACCCCAGTTTGAACGGTGGCTACACCATCTTTGGCCAGTGCGACGATGCCAGCATAACCTTGGTCAAACAGATTGCGCGCATGGGACGGGACTCTGGCGATCGCCCCTACAAGCCAGTGAAAATCAACCACATCACCATCACGAAGTAAGCAATATTTGTAGCGCCGGCGTTCCGGCGGCAGTCAGCGAGGGCATCTTGCCCTCGCGCGTATAAACATGACTTCATAATCGAAAGGAATTACCATGGCCCGTCAACCCGGCATTTATGCAATTTTTGAAACGTCCGAAGGCAGCATCGTCTGCCGCCTATTTGAGAAAGATGCGCCCAAAACCGTAGCCAACTTTGTGGATCTTGCCGAAGGCAAACGCGAGTGGACACATCCTGTCACCCGAAAAAAGAGCAATGACCGCTTATACGATGGCACTATCTTCCATCGGGTGATTCCTGAATTCATGATCCAGGGCGGCGACCCTGCCGGTAACGGCATGGGAGGCCCCGGCTACCAGTTCGAGGACGAAACCAAAAGCTCCCCGCACAAGTTCGACAAGCCGGGCAAACTGGCCATGGCGAATGCCGGACCGAACACTAACGGATCACAGTTTTTCATCACTTTGGCACCCACGACGTGGCTCACCGGCAAGCACACAATTTTCGGCGAAGTGATCGAGGGCCAGAACGTCGCGGACAAGATCGTCGGCGTCCCACGCAACCGGCAAGATAAGCCTAATAAAGATGTGGTGGTGAAGTCGGTAGTGATTGAGAGGGTGTGAGGTTGACTCGAATGACCGTGAAAAACAAGCTAGCCACTCGAAGACGATGCTTTCTCCTGGAGTTAGCCGGATTGGTTCTGATGGTTGGGCTCACCGCTTCCGCCCAAACCACGCCTGATCCCTGGCTCATTCTTCTTGGAAGCGAAGATAGCGCCTTTACCGCGCACACAACCCGCGAGGATCTGGTGCGCCGCTACGGAGCGGCGAACGTGTCGGATCGGGATATTGATATAGGAGAAGGCGAAACCGAGCCCGGGACTGTAGTTTTTTCAAGCGATCCGCAGCGCACAATCGAAATTCTCTGGAAAGACTCAGGCGCAAAACGTGCGCCCAAGCAAGTCCAGATTCAGGGTCAAGTCAGTCTTTGGAAGAGCGCTCATGGAATTTCGCTGGGAACCTCCTTGAAAGAGTTGGAGCATATTAACGGAGGCCTGTTTCTGCTCTTTGGCTTCAACTGGGACTATTCCGGCACTGTGACATCATGGAAAGGCGGCACCCTCGAAAAGGAACTTCCGGGCACCACTGAAAAGGAACCTCAGGGGAATGGTCGCGTCATCTTGCGGCTCGATACTCCACCAGGTGCCAACCTCGCCGAATCTGAGTCTGCTGAGGTAGCTGGCGATCGTGAGTTTTCTTCGCAACATCCGGTAATGCAGAAAATTAACCCTCGCGTCTATCAGATTATTTGGCAGTTTCCCTGATTGTCGAGAATTGACTGAGAGCCCTTCACCGCTAACCTTTTTTGTTCAACAAGGTCACACCTAAATTGTGACATCATCCGGTCGGAGGGTGGGCATTTGAGGTTCACTTCAACATTTTCCTCATATCTGTTTATATTGTCTCTCTTCCTGTCAGGTCAGTCAGGTGCGACAGAGTGCAAACCTACATCTTCCGCGGAAGTTGATGCCGAAATTCGTCATCTTGAACAACTAACCAAGGCGCACAACAATGATCCGGTCGTACTGTACAACCTTGCAGCGGACTATGCTACGAAGTGTGATACCGCGACAACCTTAAAGCTTCTGCGACAGGTCGCGGACGCCAAAGGCGGCCTTGACCCAGCCGAGTATCGCAGCTTCGCCTACCTCCGGGATACACCTGAGTTCAAGGCAATCGCGGCGGAGATTCGGCGCAAGAACCCGAGCCTCATTCAGAGTAAACCTGCATTCGTGATCAAAGAACCCAATCTCTTTCCCGAAGGCATGGCCTATGCCCACTTCAATGACCGCGTCTATGCCGGAAGCGTGCAGAGGAAGATTGTTTGGACTGATAAGACTGGAGAATTGCACGACCTGGTGAAAGCGGGCGAGGACAACCTTGCCTACGTCGGAGGCCTGCACGTAGATGAAGCCCGGAAACAGTTGTGGGCGGTAAGCTCCAGGTTCGGGGACGCCGAGCTTCCGGGCGCGGTATATGGCCTTTTCAAGTATGACCTCACCACCGGCAAGCGTATCGCGACGTTCGCCGCGCCCAGCAACTTGGGGGGCTTGAACGATGTGGCGGTCGTGCCTTCAACCGGTCAAGCGTGCTCCACCAACTCCCTGGAAGGGTCGGTCTATTGCACCGAGGCGGGATCCCAGGACCTCAAAATGTTCTTGCCCGCGGGCACGGTTTCCTTCGCCAACGGAATTACGGTCAGTGATGACGAGAAGGTATTGTTCGTTGCCGGAGACTTTGGAATTTACCGCGCTGACCTGAAGACCAAGGCCGTGGCCGAATTGCAGAAGCCTGCGGATGTGATTGACGCGAGCATTGACGGTCTGTATTTCTACAAGCAGTCGCTGGTTGGAATTCAAAACGCGATTCACCCCGGAAGGGTGGTGCGATTTTACCTCGATCCTACGCTGACCCGGATCACACGTTCCGAAATCCTCGAAACTTACAACCCGGCATTTGAAAACCCGACCACGGGCAGCCTGGATAGCGATTCCCTGCTGTTCATGGCGAATACCCAGCTTCACAAGTGGGCACCGGGTAAGCCAATGCCGCCTGCAAGCGAATTGCACAATGTCCAGATTTTGCGGATCGCACTGGCCCCGGACTAGCAGTACTTGCTCAAGCGCAAGCCTACACTCCGATCACCCCCACCAACTCCTTCACAGCTTCGGCGCTCTTATCCAACGCGGCTTTTTCTTCGGGAGTCAGCTTGATCTGGATGATCTGCTCAATTCCCTTCTCACCCAGCTTCACTGGAACGCCGACGTACAACCCTTTAATCCCATACTCACCTTCTAAGTACGCGGCACAGGGCAAGATTTTCTTCTTGTCTTTCAAAATCGCCTCGACCATCTCCGCCACTGCCGCGGACGGCGCGTAGTAGGCGCTGCCGGTCTTGAGATATTTCACAATTTCCGCGCCGCCGTCGCGAGTGCGCTGTACCAGGCGGTCCACGGTGGCTTTGTCCATCAACTCGGTGATCGGGATTCCAGCAACTGTGGAGTAGCGCGGGAGCGGGACCATGGTGTCGCCATGTCCGCCCAGGACAAAAGCAGTCACGTTCTCCACGCTGACTTTCAGTTCTTCGGCAATGAAAGCGCGAAAGCGGGCAGAGTCTAGTACCCCGGCCATGCCAATCACACGCTCGCGAGGGAGGCCACTCATCTTGTAGGCGGCCTGGGCCATGGCATCGAGGGGGTTCGAAACGATGATCAGGATGCATTTCGGCGAATACTGAACTGCTTTGCTCACCACATCCTTCATGATTTTGTGGTTGGCGTTGAGCAGATCGTCGCGACTCATCCCGGGCTTGCGTGGGATGCCCGCCGTAATCACGACGATATCGGAATTCGCAGTGTCAGCGTAATCGTTCGTGCCCATGACGTGCGAATCGCGCTTTTCAATGGGCATGGCTTCGAGCAGGTCCAAACCTTTACCCTGCGGAACTCCTTCGACGATGTCAATCAGAACTACATCCGCCAGCTCTTTTGCTGCGATCCAGTGGGCGGCGGTTGCACCCACATTTCCCGAACCTACGACCGTCACTTTCTTACGCATGATTTCCCTTTCTAAATTAGAGATCAAAATCTATAACCACAGAGGGCACAGGGGAACACTGAGGACACGCAGTTTGGTAATTCCTCGGTGATGCTTTAGCCCTTAAACGGCGCTCAGAGCTACCGCGCTCATGTTTTCGATGATGTGCCCCGCGAACTCGCTGGTCTTCACCTTGGTTGCGCCTTCCATAAGGCGTTCAAAATCGTACGTGACCAATTTTTGCTCAATAGTCCGCTCCATACCCTGCTCGATCATGTCCGCGGCCTCGTTCCAACCGAGAAAGCGGAACATCATCACTCCGGACAGGATAACTGAGCCCGGATTGATGACATCTTTGTCGGCATACTTGGGCGCGGTACCGTGTGTAGCTTCAAAGATGGCGTAGCCATCGCCGATATTCGCGCCAGGTGCAATGCCGAGGCCTCCAACCTGCGCGGCGCAAGCGTCGGAAATGTAGTCCCCATTCAAGTTCGGCGTAGCTAAGACAGAGTACTCATCTGCCCGCGTAACCACCTGCTGAAAAATAGAATCGGCAATGCGGTCGTTGATCATTAGCTTCTTCTTCCAGGCGCCCTTGCCGTGAGTGGCATAAATCGCGTTTAGAACGTCACGCACTTCTTTGTAGACCGATTGCCGGAATTCTTCTGTGGCGAATTCCAGTCCTGGTTCCGTCAGGTTGGCATTTTCTTCGACTGAGATATTCGGGTTTTTATCTTTGTTGTCGAGAACCCAGCTCTCGCGCTCGGTGACCACTTTGTCGCGAAATTCTTCGGTAGCCAGTTCATAGCCCCACTTGCGGAAGGCCCCTTCGGTGAATTTCTGGATGTTGCCCTTGTGCACCAGGGTGACGCTTTTGCGCCCGCTGTCGAGTGCGAACTGGATCGCCATCCGCACGAGGCGTTTTGTGCCGCTCACGGACATGGGCTTAATTCCTATGCCGGAATCCAGCTTCACCTGCTTCTTGCCACCTTTCAGCATCTCTTTATTCAGAAACTCGATCAGCCGTGCCGCTTCCGGCGTTCCCTGTTCCCACTCGATCCCCGCGTACACATCCTCGGTATTCTCGCGGTAGATCACAATGTCCATGCGCTCGGGATGCTTCACGGGAGAAGGCGTGCCCTTGTAATACTTCACCGGGCGGACGCAAGCATAAAGATCGAGGATCTGGCGCAAAGCGACATTCAGGGAACGAATACCGCCACCCACTGGCGTAGTCAATGGCCCTTTGATGGCGACTCGAAACTCGCGCACTGCCGCGATGGTGTCGTCAGGCAGCCAGTTGTCGAATTCAGCTTTTGCTTTCTCGCCGGCGAATACTTCGTACCAGGCTACGCGGCGCTTGCCAGCGTACGCCTTTTGCACTGCGGCATCGAACACACGGACCGATGCCTTCCAGATGTCACGACCCGTACCGTCGCCTTCAATAAAAGGAACAATAGGATTGTCAGGCACCTGATAGTGCCCATTGCTGTAGCCGATCCGGGCACCGTGCGCGGGCACGGGAACACCGTTGTATGAGGCCGCCATTGCTTGCCCTCCCAGGACGTTACGCGAAACCAACTATTATATAAGGTTCTGCGGGAAGCATATCCACTCGAAAAAATGTAGGGAGGAATTCACTCTCTCTGCGCACTCTGCGAAATGTTCTCGGCGATCTCTGCGGTTAAAGGCTTGAGTGAGAAAACCCAAATCTTAAACCGTAGAGGCCGCTGAGATTACGCGCAAGTACGCGGAGCCGATCAAGCACCCGCTACGCACTGTTTCACCTTTACAATGCTGAGATGCGTTTGTGGATCTGGAAATTGTTCGCCGTCATTGTCCTGGCAAGTCGTTTATTTGGTCCCCTCAGACTTCATGCGCAAGAGCCACAAGATTCCCAGCAACCCACAATGGCGGATACTCATGCCTCTACATCGGTACCCGCAGCCCCTTCCGCTGCAATTCCTCCACACCGATTCTGGGACCGGGACAATGTGCTCCTCTTTTCCGGGATTGCGGCCATGCGAGGCATGGACTACGCATCCACTCGCAACTTTCAGGCTCGTGGGCGGCAGGAGATTCTCATCCCAGATGACGTTGCGAATAATTCAGCGGCCTTCGCAAGTCTGGAAGCTGCTGGGACTATGACGTCTGTCGGTCTCTCCTATTTGCTGCATCGCAGCGGTCACCACAAACTGGAACGCTGGCTCTCGATTGGACACATTGGCGTGACCGGCTTTGGAGTCGTGCGTAATTACTCCCTAGAGTCGAGACATAAGGCACCGGCTGGACACCCGTAACATCCCCGGTTGACGCCTGGCAACCTACCAGCGCCTCGTCCCCCAATACTTCCTTACTCCAATTGCGTTGTATCTTCCCCAGGGACCATTGTTCCCCAGATCAGCAGGGCCGAGGTTGCGGTCACGGGATCCAACGCGGTCGAACAGGAAATGCTGCGTCACGCGAAATTCGAATCCCTTTCCAAGATAGACGCCCAGCCCCCACGAATGTTCCACGCCAATGCCCTGAAAGGACCACGTGTATAGGGACTGCGGCACATTCTTCCCAAACAGGAATGAGGGCTCGCCAAACAGCATGAGCCGCCGCAACTGGCCGCTGCCAAACGGACGGACCTCCAAGTATCCGGAAAGCATGTAACGTGCGAATGCGTTGCAAGGAGCGTTAACGCCTCCAAATTGCCTGGCATTGGACGCGCACAAGTTCGGATCAATTTCATTGTGCGGGGGCGCGAGATCAAACTGTGCATAACCCCAGAAAGTATCGTGGGGGAGAAAAAAACGGTCCGTGGTGTCAGTAATGGACACGTCTTCGGCTTGCAACGCCATCGGCAAAATAAGACATACCAGCATCCAAAATAACAACCGTTTCATGGTGCCTCCGGGAAGATTTCTTTATCAGCGGGAAATCGCCTTGATCAAATTACTTGCAGTATCTTCGCCGACACAGATCAATTGCGGGGCTGCCTGCCTCGGCATATTTGCTGGTTCGATGATCAGGGTGCCACATTGTAACCCAGCGGGTCAGGAGACGGGTTGTGAACTACTCTGCAGCGGCAGTTGGACGACCGCTTCACACCCTTTTCCTACGGCACGGTTAGCCAGAGAGACGCTGCCTCCATGGGCCTCCGCAATCTGGCGGCACAGCGCCAAACCGATCCCTGAGCCACCCGGCTTCGTGGTAAAGAAAGGGACAAACAAGTTACCGGGATTGGCGATGCCGGGGCCATCATCCTGTACAAACAAGTGCAGTGAGCTGCCATTCATCCCCCAACTCACCCGAACGCCTCCACCAGTCTGTAGAGCAGCGTCCACCGCGTTGCGCACCAGATTGATGAGCAATTGCTGCAATTGGTCAGGATCGGCTTCCAGTGTGACATCTGGCCCGGGCTCGATGGTTACTGGAAGGCGCTGTTCCACACCCACCGCGGCCCTGACCAGCACACCGAGTTCGGTAGGCCGGAGTTGAGGCTTGGGCAGCCTAGTAAGGCGGGAATAATCGCGCATGAAACGGCCGAGCGCATCGGAACGATCAACAATCACGCGCAGGCCTCGGCGCAAATCATCTTCCCAATCGGCGGCGCGGGCCTCCCTTTTCATAATGTCTTCGAGGCTGCCTGCTATGGAGCAAATTGGAGCCAGAGAATTGTTCAGTTCGTGGCCCAGCACCCGAACCAGGCGTTGCCATGCCTGCCGCTCCTCCTCGCGCAAAGCTCGGCTCAAGTCGGCGATCACCACCATGTAATGTGGTTTCCCGCCTTGCCGAAATACTGAGCGGCGCACTCCCCAGCGGCCGGATTGTCCGGGGAAGATCTTTTCAAGGGTGCGCGCGGATTCTCCTTCCAGGCACTCCGCGAGGGCCAACTCCTCCGCGCTTTTTCCCAAGAGGCGCTCGGCATTCTGTGCCATCACTCGCTCACCAGCACGGTTGACCAGGCGCAACTTGCGGTCTCCGTCAAAAGCAAAAACGGCGACGTCAATTTCCGTCATCACGGTGGTCAGCAAGGCACCCGCTTCCACCGCTCCAAGGCGCTGCTCTTGCAGCATTTTAGAAAGCGCGTTCACTTCTTCGGTGAGTTGCCCCAGCGCACCTCCGGATGCTCCGCGCACACGGAAAGAAAAATCGCCCTCTCCGAGCGCCGCCATCATATTGGAAAGCGTCTGCAATGGCCGGGCCACAGCGGAACGTAAGGCGAATGCGAATCCTAACCACATTACAACCACAATGAAAGTGAGGCTCCACTTCGTGCCCGTATCGTGATTGCCGCTCCAAAGCAGAAACATGGCCAGCATCATTGCGCCGCACCCTGAGGCAAGTACCAGCAGCAAGATTCGATTTTCGTGGCTTAAGCGCGATCTGGACTGACGTAGCAGGCGCGGCTTTGGCTCAGCCCGTGTGGTATCTCGGGTCGTGGTGGAAACGGTTGCATGGTTAACTGCTTCCAATTCCATATTTCTGCAGCCGCCTGTAGAGTGCGCTCCGGCTCAGGCCCAGCGCATCTGCTGCCTGGCTGATGTTGCCACCGAAGCGGTCGATGGCTTTGCGGATCAGCAAAGACTCTACCTCTTCCAGGCTCAAGTCCTCCAGGCGCTGAGTGCTGTCGCGCGGGCTCTTGAGCGCCAGATCGCTGATACGAACCACATCGCCACCGGACAACAACACGGCGCGCTCTATGGCGTGGTCCAGCTCGCGTACGTTCCCAGGCCAAGGATACTCCAACATCGCTTGCATGGCAGAGGGATCCAGCGTCTTGGCCGGTTTCCGGTACCGCTCAGCGTAGCGGTTTAGGAAATACATGGCAAGCAGTGGAATGTCCTGCCGCCGCTCCCGCAATGGAGGCAAATGAGCCTCGACGGTATTCAGGCGGAAAAGAAGGTCCTGGCGAAAACGTCCCCCGGCGACTTCCTCGTTTAAATCCGCATTGGTGGCGGAAATGATCCTCACATCCACACGGCGAGTCTGGGAGGAACCAACTCGCTCCATTTCTCCACTCTCCAGGACTCGCAACAGTTTTGCTTGTTGCGACAGTGGGATGTTGGCAATTTCATCCAGGAACAGCGTACCTCCGTGGGCCAATTCGAAACGGCCAATGCGGTCAGTGCGAGCATCGGTAAAAGCGCCCTTCACGTGGCCAAATAGTTCGCTTTCGAAAATCCCTTCAGGCAGACCACCAGTGTTGACCGCAACCAACGGACGGGAGGCACGATTAGAGAGTGCATGCAGAGTACGCGCGACCACTTCCTTGCCGCAGCCGTGCTCACCTGTGATGAGCACATTGGCGTCTGACGGCCCAACGCTGCTGATCAGCCGCAACACCGGCTGCATCGAGTCCGCGCTGGCAATGAATTTGGGCAGTCCTTCGGTGCGCAGCAGGCGGTTCTCCGCCTCCAGGCGCTGGGTACGCCGCAATGCCCCGCCCAGTTCGATCTGGGTCCGAAGCACTGCGAGCAACCGGGCATTTTCCCAGGGCTTCTGGATGAAGTCTCTTGCCCCTCGCCGCATGGCTTCGACGGCCACATCCACACTGCCCCAGGCAGTCATGACGATCACCGGCAGCGTGCTGTCACTGGCCTGAATGCGGGAAAGCAGGTCGAGACCTTCCTGACCTGACGTCGTATCGCGGGTGTAGTTGAGGTCAATCAGTACGGCATCGAATTCGCGTGATTCGAGCGCGTCCAGAACTCCTGAAGGAGAAGTAACAGCTTCAATGACGAAACCTTCCGGCTTCAGCAGCAGGCGCAAAGCTTCTAGAACATCGCGCTGGTCGTCGGCAATCAGCAGCCGTGCACCGGTCTTGGAACTCACAGGCATAGTCTTAAAGGATAACGCGATGGTGTTCATGTCGTCTCGTCTCGGCGCGGAGTCAAATTCAGTTGCCAACCATATTCCAGGTTCAATTGTTTTCCGGACGAGGCTGCTCCGGCGCAGACTCCACTCGCGGTGCCACGCCGACAAAGTGTGGCAACTGTTTCACCTCGCCCTGGATCGCATCTTCCACCACGATCCCGGTTTGCGCCAGTGTGACGCCCGTGGCGCGATCCAGCTCTACCCGCGATTTTTCATAGGTTGACCTGGCCGCGACAAAATTCGACTCTGCCTGGGCAAGGTCGCGGTCCGCTTGCAATACCAGAGTACTGGTGGAAGCGCCCAGAGCTTTTTTCTTCTGCTCAATATCGAAAGTCTGTTGCGCCAGATCGCGGGCTTTGCGGGCGGACTCTACCAACGCACGGTTCTGCAACAACGCGAACTGCGCATTCCGTACTTCAATACCGATCTGGTTCTGCAGCTGCTGCAGGTGCAACTGGGCCTGGCGATACTCTAACTGCGAGCGTATCTGATCAGCCTGCGCAGCACGATTTCGCAGCGGGAGGCTGATGTTCAGCCCCACGGCATAGTCCGGAGCATTGTTCTTGAACAGGTCAGCAAAAGCGTTGGGATATCCGGAACGAGGCACTGGAGCACCCGTATTTTTCGGATTTGTTTCTCCGGCTAAGCTGGATGCACCGTACCAGGCAACCAAGTCAACCTGCGGCTTAAGAGCATTGGCTGCGCCCTTCCGGGTGATATCGCGGTTGTTCAAGTCCATACGCGCCTCGGCCAATTCCGGGCGATGGGCGTTGGCGTCCGCAATCAGATCCTGCAAAGGTGTAACCGGCTCTTGATCCGGAATGCTCATGGTGTCCGTCGGAATGACAGTTGCCGAAGCCAAGACTGGATCGCTGAGATCCCGAGTGATCGCATTCTTCACCAACAGCTCCTGCAACTGCAATCCATTTTGTGAGAGCAGTAAATCCTGCTCTCGGGTCGATTCATCGCTCTCCGCCTTCATAACATCCATGGGCGCGATGCTCCCCAGCTTGAGCTGCTCCTGATTGTCGGACAACGTTTTCTTGGCGACCTCCAAAGAACGTTCCTTCACCTTTACATCTTCGTATGCATTGACCAGATCCCAGTAGATGTTCTGGATTTGCGAAACCGTGGCGATCACCTGCCCACGAAAAGCCACATCGGAAATCTCGCGGTTGTTGCGGGCAATCCGTATAAAGCGAAGGTTGGGTCCAAACCCAAAACCAGCCAGCAGGTGCTGTCGTAAGGTGAAACGGAATCCGCTGTCCACTTCTGGCGAAAGAATGCTGAACAAGCTATTTGTCGTGATGCGGTCATTATTGAATGAGACGCTCATCAGGGTCCCAGTCCCGAAGCCCTGTGAATAACCAAAGTTTGCCAGCCCAACATGCTGCTGCAAGGTCGGTACTCCCGTCAGAACCGTGCTCGATTCCGGGAAGGTGGCGTGTTCAATGTTCATACCTCCGTTCACAACTGGATCGAAAGAATCGATGTTGGTGCCCACGCCCAGGGTGGACTGTACCAGTCCTGAAGCGCCCGTGCCCGCGCCTCCGGCTCCACCCGATGTTCCGCCAGCGCCTGCGCCCGGAGCACCACTCCCAAACCCGCCAACGCCACCGCCGGGAGTTCCCTGCACCAGACCGGTGGCCACACCGCGCACACTCTGTCCCGACTTAGCGCGCATCATGTCGGTGTCAGCAATCGAAAGGTTAAAGCGGGCAATCGCCAAGTCGAGGTTGTTTTCGAGGGCCAGCGCCACCGCATCGCTCAACGACAAACGTAGCTTGCCGTCTTTGAGTAACGTCTCCACGCGCGGAGCATTGCCGAAGTTTGGCTGCGGGACCTGATGCGCGATGTAAGGACCTACCAGAGTCGGGAAATGCGACCTGGGTTTGGAATAGTCAACCGAGTTCTGGGCAAACGCTTGCAGCCCGAACAACAATACAACGCATGAAAGTATTACTTTATACATGGACTTCATCTTCCTGTAATTGCAGTTATTTAATCTGAAGAAAACTTGTCGCATAATTCTCCACCCCCGAAGTCAAGACTCATTCATAACGTAATGCCACCACAGGATCGACTCTAGTCGCCCGCATAGCGGGAAGCGCACACGCCCCCAGCGCCACCAACGTGATCAGAGCCGTTACACCCAACAGAACCAGTGCATCTGTGGGAGCGACACCGAATAACAATCCAGACAGCAGACGCATGGCAGCCAAAGCTGCCACTAGCCCGATCGCGATACCGAACCCGGCCAGGCGCAGTCCGTCCCCTAATAGCAGACGCAAAATGTTTCCCCTCTGCGCTCCCAGTGCCAGGCGGACTCCAATCTCACGCGTCCGCTGCGTAACCAGATAAGACAGAACACCGTAGATACCGACTGCGGAAAGGAGAACGGCCAGCACGGCAAACACTCCAATCAGCAGCGCTGGAAAACGTCGCAGAAATACCGACGGCGAATCGGCAATAACATGCCGGAGCGTCACGGCAGAGCTGACCAACACGTCAGGATCAATATTGGCGAGCTCAGAGCGTACGGCTGCAGTCACGCTTGCAGGATCTGCGGCAGTCCGCACCAGGAGAGTGAAATCTGTGTCATTCGATTGCAGGCTTGAACTATAGAGAACAGGCGTGAGCGCCTTGTCGAGTGCCCCCAGTTGCTCGTTACCCACCACGCCAACAATTTCGGCTGCCATTGGGTGAGAATCGAAAGCAAATACAAAGCGGTGGCCAACAGCGTCCTCTCCGGGAAACAATTTGTCTGCAAGCGTCTTATTAATGATGAGCACCAGCGGCGCCCCAGGCTTGTCCTGCTCGGTGAAGAAGCGGCCATGCAGGAGTGGGATCCCCATCACACTGAAATAGTTTGGGCTGACATCACGCGTGTTGGCTTCGGGAGCCTGTCCCGGAGCGGGCGCTGGACGCCCCTCGATCGTAAATCCAGTGGTGCCGCCTCCATTCAAGGGCATTGTGTCAATCACGGCAGTTCCGCGCACTCCCGCAACCGTCTGCGTACGGTCCAGAAGCTGGCGAAGGAAAGCGGTGTTTCGCTGTTGATCCGAATAGCGGGCCTGCGGAGCGGACACCGGCATGGCCAGCAGGTTCTGGGTTTCAAACCCTGGGTTCACATTGAGCAAGCGCACCAGACTCTTGATGAGCAGGCCTGCCCCAGCCAGTAACACAAGGGAGAGCGCAATTTCAGAAACCACAAGTGCGTTTCGCACACGCTGGTGAGCGCCTCCTCCTGCACCGCGGGTGCCCTCTTTGAGCGCGTCCTGTAGATTGAGTTGCGATCCCTGCAGTGCAGGCACCAATCCAAAAACGATTCCGGTCAAACATGACAGAGCCAGGGTAAATTCGAGCACTCCCCGATCGAGCGACAATCCACGCAGATAAGGCATCGACCCGAGGAGCTGCGCCGGAATGCGCGCGATCATCACGTCCACTCCCCATCTCGCCCACAGTAACCCGAGTACTCCGCCGCAAAGTGCCAGCAGCACAGACTCTGTCAATACCTGCCGCAGCAAGCGCCAGCGGGTAGCTCCCAGTGCCAAGCGAACGGCGATTTCTTTTTGACGAGCTTTGGCGCGGGCCAGCAACAAGTTGGCCACGTTCACACATGCAATCAGCAGCACCAGCCCGACTGCAGCCAGAAGCGCAAACAAGACCGGCTGAATGGGTCCAACTATTTCCTCGTGCAGCGACACAACGCGAGCATCGCCGCCCGTATTGGCGACGGGATATTCTGTCGCCAACCTCTGCGCCAGACGTGTCATTTCCGCCTGGGCTTGCTGGATGGTCACCCCAGGAAGAAGCCGGCCAATCACGTTGATCCAATGAAATGTTCGACGCGCGGACTCATCGGCGCTGGGATTCAGCGGCACCCAAAGATCAGCGTTTCTGCGCTTCGCAAACTGAAATTCCCTGGGTAGCACTCCCACGATGGTGTACATCTGCCCGCTCAAGGTGAGAGTTTGGCCGACCATCTTGGGGTCGCCACCGAAGCGGTCCTGCCATAAGCCATAACTCAGCAGCGCTATGCGCTCGCCACCGGAGCGGTCTTCGTCGGCGCGAAATGCGCGTCCCAGAAGTGGTTGCACTCCCAGTACGTCGAAGAAATTCGCCGTGACCCGGCCCGCGTAAATGCGCTGCGGAGTGCCGCGTCCCGTCATCGAAAAATCCATGCCGGTGTATCCAGCGAGTCCGGAGAAAACGTGGTTCGAGGCTTGCCACTCCAGAAAATTTGGACGCGAGGCTTCCATCTGAGCAAATTCGTGCGCCGGCCGGGTCTCCCACAAATGGACCAGTTGCTCCGGAGCGCGATAAGGCAGAGCATGAAACATGGCCACGTTGAT
>Ga0207136_1124_pt1 | contig 15410 bp, 7 predicted proteins | sample Alteio_BWMinHeat_8_FD_153552 | JGI IMG/M metagenome (GOLD analysis project Ga0207136, IMG submission 153552) | Enriched cells from forest soil in Barre Woods Harvard Forest LTER site, Petersham, Massachusetts, United States -... | ecosystem: Environmental > Terrestrial > Soil > Temperate forest >...
AATAAGGAGCAAGAAACCAAGCTTACACCGAAGGAGGCCGAGGCCCTTTTTCGTGATGTGGATCAGATCCTGGAGTTCGCCAGCCATGACACCGGTTTGCCCATCAAAAAAGAAATCAAACGCCGTTTGACCAGCCGGGACGAAGTTGTGGCCTATCTGGAAAAGTCCATGGCTGAGGACAAAGCAGCGCAGCGCCTTAGCCGTTCAGAACTTGTACTGAAAAAGTTTGGCCTTCTGCCCAGGGATTTTGATCTGCACACTTTTTTGGTCGCATTGTTACGGGAGCAGGTAGCCGGCTACTACGATCCCAAGACCGCAACCGTCAACCTGCTGGACTGGGTTGACATCGATCAGCAACGCCCCGTGATGGCGCACGAACTGACACACGCCCTGCAAGATCAGTTTATCGGTCTTGAAAAATGGATGAAAACCGGCAGCGATGATCTTAATGACAACAAACAGCCGACCACCGAAGACATTGCAAACGATGAAATGAGCGGAGCGCGTCAGGCGGTAGTCGAGGGACAAGCAATGGTGGTTCTAGTTGACTACATGCTCGCTCCCTCCGGGCAGTCGCTTCTGGGCTCACCCCAGCTTGCTGATGCACTGAAGGAAGGAATGCTGGTGGGAACGGCGGATTCCGTGCAATTCAAGAATGCGCCGATTTTTCTGAAGGAAGAACTGACTTTCGCTTATCGCTATGGTCTGGATTTCGAAGCAGAGTTGCTGCGTAAGGGAGGCAGGGAAAAAGCCTTTGCTGCAACTCTGAGCAATCCTCCCCACACGACGCGACAGATCATGGAGCCCCAGACATATTTGTCCGGCGAGCGCCTTGAACCGATGCCAGTGCCTGATTTCGCACGCGACTTCAAGAACTACGAGCGTTTCGACGTCGGGGCGATGGGAGAGTTCGACGTTGCTTTGCTGGTGGACCAATATGCCGGCACTCAGGCTGCTCATCGTGTTTACCCGAACTGGCGCGGCGGCTACTATTACGCTGGCCGGCCGAAGGGTGATCCGTCTGCGCCGCTTGCCGTGCTATACGTTTCGCGCTGGGCAAGTCCGGAAGCTGCCGCGGAATTCGCTGCCATCTATGCCCGATCGCTTACCCAACGCTACCGCCATGTCACTGCGGTCCTCGAACATGACAAGCCCTCAATTGCATTGGAGAACCTGGCCACGTTGACCGGCGCCCATACATGGCTCACTGAAGATGGGGCCGTAGTGATCGCAATGGAGGGAAGCACATTGCTGATCACTGAAAGTCTTGACGAACCTTCCACTCAGGCGCTGGAGCACGAGTTACTCCCCTCGCATTAGAGTCGCTCTAATAAACAACCACAGGTGAGAATAAACTGCGGTCCGCAGCCGCTACTATTCCGAATGATAGCCTTGGTCGCCAATCAGCGGAACGAAGCGGCATCCGTCCAGGGTAGTGATGACCGGCCGGCCCGCCTGCTTTCGAACCAGCTGTAAATGTTGCGCCGTTGGCGGACCAACCGGAATGATCATCCGACCCCCTTCGCGCAATTGCTCGAACAAGGGCTGAGGAATTCTGGGTGCGGCCGCGGACACCGCAATTGCGTCGAAGGGCGCATGCTCAGGCAGGCCATGACTGCCATCCGCTACAATTATTTTCGTGTTCGTACAACAGAGCCGTTCCAACAACTCCTCCGCAACTCGAGCAAGTGGCGCGTGACGTTCCACGGAATACACTTGCTCCGTCAACTCTGATAACAATACAGTCTGGTAGCCGGAGCCAGTACCAATCTCCAGAACCTTATCGGTAGCAATAAGCGCAAGCGACTCCAACATGATAGCAACGATGTAAGGCTGAGATAGCGTCTGGCCCTCTCCAATTGGGATGGGGTAATCCGCGTAGGCTTGCTCCCGGTATTTTTCAGACACAAATTCGTGGCGCGGCACGCGAGACATGGCCAATAGTACCCTTTCGTCCCGAATACCACGGGCACGCAGTTGCGACTCCACCATGCGCTCACGCTGCGATGCAAACGGGTCGATCGTCGGGATGTCGGGCGCCATTCTGGGAGTTACTGCACGTTCGGTATATTCCTCTAGACGCTATTGCTCCCGCCACAAAAACTCACTCTTCGTCGGTTTCTTTGAGGCGGGCGATTACGTTGAAATCCTCCAGCGTCGTCATGTCGCCCTTCACGTCCCCGCTGGTGGCTAGCTCACGCAACAGGCGGCGCATGATTTTTCCACTGCGCGTTTTAGGTAGCATGTCGGTAAAGCGGATGTCATCCGGCTTGGCCATCGCGCCGATCTCTTTTGCCACCCATTGGCGCAATTCTTCTTTGAGTTCGGTCGTGGGCTGGCGGCCATGCTGCAAGCTTACGAAGGCGGATATCGCTTGGCCTTTTAGTTCATCAGGACGGCCAACAACAGCCGCTTCCGCGACTGCTTCATGGGCAACTAACGCTGACTCCACTTCCATGGTGGACAAACGGTGTCCGGAAACGTTGATGACGTCGTCCACGCGGCCCATGATCCAGAAATAGCCATCTTTATCTTTACGGGCCCCATCGCCAGTGAAGTACGATCCCGGAATCTGTGACCAGTATTGCTGCACGTAGCGGTCAGGATCGCCGTAGATTGTGCGCAACATCCCCGGCCACGGCTGCCGCAGAACCAGAAAACCTCCCGAGCCATCAGGCACCGGTTTGCCGTTCATGTCCACAACCTCGGGCACGACACCCGGCATCGGACGCGTCGCCGAGCCGGGCTTAGACGCAACCGCACCAGGAATCGGGCTAATCATGATGTGACCGGTTTCCGTTTGCCACCACGTATCAACGATCGGACATCTTTCGTGACCAATGATTTCGCGATACCACATCCACGCTTCGGGATTGATTGGCTCTCCAACTGTACCCAGCAGTCGAAGGCTGTCGAGCCGATGCTTTCGCGGCCACTGCTCTCCCCACTTGATAAAGGTACGAATCGCGGTGGGAGCGGTGTAAAAGATGTTCACCTGATGGCGGTCAATAATGCTCCAGAAGCGATCGGGCTCAGGGAAATTCGGCGCGCCTTCATACATAAGCGTAGTCGCACCATTCTGCAGCGGCCCATAAACAATGTAGCTGTGGCCGGTGACCCAGCCGATGTCGGCAGTACACCAATACGTATCTTCTTCCTTGAGATCGAAAACCCATTTTGTGGTCAGGTAAGTGCCAACCGAGTAGCCGCCGGTGGTGTGCACGACTCCCTTGGGTTTTCCGGTTGTGCCCGAGGTGTAAAGAATGTACAGCGGATGCTCGGCGTCGAGAGGCTCAGCCGGGCACTGGTCAGAAACGGAAGCCATCAACTCATGCCACCAGTGGTCGCGCCCCGGCTGCAGGTGGATCTGTGAGCCGGTGCGCTTGTACACGATGACATGTTTCACCGATGGACAAGACTTCAGAGCTTCCTCCACGGCGGGAAATAATTTGACTTCGGAGCCACGACGATAAGAACCGTCCTGCGTGATCACCGCGACAGCCTGAGAATCGTGGATGCGGTCCACGAGCGCATTGGCGGCAAATCCGCCGAATACTACGGTATGAGGTGCTCCCATGCGGGCGCAGGCCAGCATCGCGATCGGCAACTCTGGCGTCATTCCCATGTAGATCGCAACGCGGTCGCCCTTCCTGACGCCCAGTGACTTCAAGACGTTGGTAAACTTCTGCACCTCGCGATGCAATTGCTGATAAGTCAGAGTGCGAACTTCCCCGGGCTCGCTCTCCCAGATCAAGGCAGCTTTATTCTTGCGCCAGGTCTGCACGTGGCGATCTAAGCAGTTGTAGGAGAGATTGAGCTGGCCGCCGACGAACCACTTGGCCCAGGGATTGTTCCACTCCAAAACTTTGTCCCACTTCTTAAACCAGTGTAGTTCGGCGGCGACGCGTCCCCAAAACTTTTCCGGCTGCTCGACTGATTCGCGATAAATGCGCTCGTACTCTTCCAGGCTCTTGATGTGGGCCTGCGCGCGGAAATGCTCCGGACATTCAAAGCGGCGCTGCTCCTGGAGAATGGAGTCGATGTTGGTATCGGAGGCCGTGGTCTTGGACTTTTCTGCCATGAAGATTCCTTACCGTATTGTCGAATGGCATTTTACTGTGCGGGGAGAGGTCCTGTCTGTAAGCGGGTAGCTACGACTGGTCGAGGAATCGGCCACGGTCTTTCTGATCGGGCAACGGACACGAATCGTATTTTCCAAACATGCGATAGCGGTTTCGGGCAACAATGTTGTATCCCCAATCTTGCAACCAGTTCGGTAACCAGCCCAGCACTGTGCTCAAAACACTCCATCCGCCGCCGAGTCCCTGCAAGATCACAATCGCGGCTTCTGATCGTGAGGCGAGCCGTTCTGCCGGCTGAGCGTAGCCCAATACGACGTACATCGTGTCGAGATCATCGGGGGTAGCGCCGTGGCGACGCAGCACCGGGGCCGCGAAATTACTCTGCAAAGATGCAAACCGAAAGCGTTGCCGGACATCATGCTTCAGCACGAACTGCACGAAGCGATTGCAGAGTCCGCACACGCCATCATAAAGAATGATCGGATTAGGGGCAGAAGCGGGCATGTTGTGGTTGTCATTATGCTACGCCATCTCTGATCCAAGACTAGACTTGTGGCTGACGTTCTACCCGCTGTATCGTCTAACCTCTATGAAAATCGTCGCTGCGTTTGTCGTCGCTTTGTGCCTATCCGTGTTCGCAGCCGAGAAACCGAAAGCCGCATCGGCTCCCGGCCAACCCGTCGTTGAAGCCCTTGATCTCGAAACCATCGCACGCATCCGCGATGAAGGAATCAACCACTCGCACATCATGGAATACGCCAGCGGCTTGTTCGATGGCATTGGCCCGCGACTCACAGCCTCGCCCGATTTTGTGAAGGCTCAAGAGTGGTCTCTCGACCAACTCCGCCGCATGGGAGCCTCCGACGTCCACGCCGAATCCTGGGGTGAGTTTGGGATGGGATGGCGACAGATCGGAACCTCGGTGCAGATGACCGCGCCTTCCACTGCAACTATTCTCGCGCAAGCGACTCCGTGGTCGCCCGCCACGTCCGGCGAGGTGACGGCCGAGGTCATCGCCATTCCCACACTGAACGACGAAAAGGATTTCGACAAATGGAAGGGTAAGCTCGCCGGGAAGGTCATCCTTTACGGCAAGGCCCCGAAAATCAATCCCGACCCGCCCAACCTGCTCGAGCATTACGATTCGGAGAAGCTTGAGCATTTCCGCTCCTATCCGCTCGACGGTGACCAGCGCGACAGTCATGTGCTGGTGAACGACCCGGCCTTCTGGGAGAAGGTATTTAAGGATATGGCCTTCCTGGAGAAGGTGGGTCACTTCTTCGCCGACGAGCATGCCATCGCCGTGCTCCGCCCCGGTGGTTCCGGCGGAGTTATCCACGACGATACCGGCTCATCGCTGGGTTGGTTCGTCTATCGTCCCGAGCACAAACAGGCTATCCCGTCGGCCGTCATCGCCAATGAGGCCTTCGGCCGAATGCACCGTCTCGTCTCCCACAACGTTCCGGTGTCCGTTCGCCTCAACATCGCCACCCAGTTCTACGGTGACCATGAGCCTGGCAACAGCGTAATCGCGGAAATTCCAGGTACCGACCCGGCGCTCAAGGACCAGGTGGTCATGCTCGGCGGCCACCTGGACTGCTGGATCGCCGGCACCGGAGCCACCGACGATGGCGCGGGGTCCATCATCGCTCTCGAAGCCATGCGCATCCTGCGGGCACTCAACATTCAGCCGCGCCGCACTATCCGGGTCGGACTGTGGGGCGGCGAAGAGCAAGGCATCTTCGGATCATCCGGCTATGTCAGCAGCCACTACGGCACACGCTCCTATTCCACTAAGCCCGAAGATCAGGTCGTGCCCGAGTTTGTTCGGCAACAGACCGGCCCAGTCACAATCAAGCCCGATCATGCCAGGCTCGATGCCTACTTCAATACTGACAATGGCACCGGCAAATTCCTGGGCATCTTTGCCGAGGGGAACTCGGCCGTGGCGGCTATCTTTCAGCAGTGGGCTACACCTCTCAGCGATCTTGGCTTCACCACCATCACGCTGCGCAACGCCGGATCCACCGATCACATATCCTTCGATCAAGTTGGTCTCCCCGGCTTCCAGTTCATCCAAGACCCTCGCGACTACGACACCCGCAGCGTCCACACAAACATGGACACCTATGAACGCCTTTCTGAGATTGATCTCAAGCAGGCTGCTACCGTCATGGCCACCTTCGTGTACAACACCGCGCAGCGCGACGGGATGCTCCCGCGCAAGCCCCTGCCTCACCCCGAACTGGACGAGCAACGGGCCAAACCACTGGAGGGCATCTATCCGACTGCAGCGAAGTAGGTGCGTGAGGCAAGGCGCACCGTAGAAGTTTAGGCTGGCTGGGTGGGCCGGGGTCACGTATATTGTTTCGGCTCATGCTGGCGAGCTCATGGCGGAACCGAAATTACGACCGGTGGTCACAATTCGTGATCTACAAAGCTTCGAAGACTTGCAGCAGGTCGCCGAGGTAGAGCGAGAGGTTTGGGGACTCGCAGAGGCGGACGCTACTCCCCTCACCCTGACCATCGCCATGAAGGCAGCTGGCAGCATTCTGCTGGGCGCGTTCGATGGCGCCAAGCTGGCTGGTTTCGCCTTCGGCTTTCTTGGCGTGGAACACGGTCGCCTGGCCGTGCATTCGCATATGCTGGCCGTGCGTGAGCCGTACAGAAATTTGCGCCTGGGCTACAAACTCAAGGTAGCTCAACGCGAGCGTGTGCTGGCATTGCGGATCGGCGAGGCCCGAATTCAGGAGATGACCTGGACCTTCGATCCTCTGCAAAGCAGAAATGCGCACCTGAACTTTTCCATGTTGGGCGTAGTTTCCGATACTTACAAACCCGATTTTTACGGACCTGAAACTTCCAGCGTGTTGCACCGCAATAGCACGGACCGGCTTTGGGTCACGTGGCCACTATCCAGTCGCCGAGTGCGGGAGCGGATACAGGGAAAACAAAACAGGACAGAAATGCTGGACGCGCTTTCCATCCTGACACCCCTGTTGCGATTCAATGGTGAGGGCAAACCCTCCAGCACGGATCTGGCGGCGGCTTTAGGCCGGCAGCGAATTGCCATCGAAATTCCCAGCGACATTGGCCATGTAGAACGAAAAGACCCGGCGTTAGCGCGGGAATGGCGCCGCCAGACACGCTGGGCTTTTACCGAAACGTTGAAAGCGGGATTCATCGTGGCCGAATTCTGTCGTATGGTTCGCGGTCAGCAAGGGCCAGGCGTATACCTTCTGGAAAAAACGAAGATGGAAGAGTACGTCCCGGAGATGGCCTAGTAAATATTAGGAAGCGGTTCCAACAGATTCAACAACGGTATCCTTCTTTCGTAATCCCGTTCCCGGTCAAGTTAGGTAAATCTTTGTAAAATCTTCGAAGGCCTCCCACCTCGACGACTATGATGGAATAAGCATCCAACGTCTGCCTGACCATGGTGATGGCAATATTCCGCAACCCAAGGGGGGCTGGCAACGTCCAACCATTGGAGCCTTAATAACGTGCCAGGAGTCTTAATAACGTGTCTTCTTCAGAAAGAGGTTCAAAATTGATCGCTGCCTTCAACCTGCCGAAAGGCAGAGGCTTGCGGCCGGCCATGAGGGGAATCCTGGGGCTTCCTGGGGCAGCTTTCTTGCTTGCTGGTCTATGCCTTAGCTGGTTGGGTTGCGCTGGCGACTCCCGGCCGGCATCAGCCCGAGCCAATGTTGCACCAACTGTGCCGGTTTCAGTAGCCACGGCCGAGCGTCGCGATATGCCCTATTACCTTACTGGATTAGGGTCGGCCACCGCGTATTACACGGTCAGCGTTAAGAGCAGGGTGGATGGCGAACTGGTTACCGTGAATTTCACCGAAGGACAACACGTGAACAAAGGCGACTTGGTGGCGGTCATTGATACGCGGCCTTACCAGGTGGCGCTGGACCAGGCCCAGGCGACGCTATCCAAAGATCAAGCGATTCTGGTTGACGCCAAGCGCAACTATGAACGTTACAAGCAACTGCTCGACGATTCTGGCGCGATGTCGCAGCAGCAGGTGGACACGCAGCAAGCCCTGGTTAAGCAGTACGACGGGGCGATTCGCAACGATCAGGCAATGATCGACAGCGCCAAGTTGAATTTGGTTTATTGCCACATTACCGCACCGGTCAGCGGCCGCGTGGGTCTGAGGCTGGTAGATCCCGGCAACATCATTCACGCGAATGACGCCAATGCCATGTTTGTGATCACGCAGCTGGAGCCGATAGCAGTGCTGTTCACAATCCCGGAGGACAATCTCCAGGCTGTGTCCAAGCAAATGGCCAAGGGGAAGTTAACCGTGGAAGCCTATAGCCGCGACAATCAGACCAAACTAGGCACAGGTACTCTTCTCACCATTGATAACCAGATTGATCAGACCACAGGCACAGGGCGTTTGAAGGCGGTGTTCGACAACAAAGACAACGCGCTCTGGCCCAACCAATTTGTCAATGTTCGATTGCTGCTGGAAATACGCAAAAACAGCACCGTCATTCCTGCTGCGGCAATCCAGCGCGGCCCCCAGGGCACCTACGTGTTCGTAGCCAAGACCGATCAGACCGTGGACGTTCGCCCGGTCACGGTTGGCTTTACGCAGGAGAATGTTTCTGCCATCACCAACGGGATTTCACCGGGCGAAGTTGTGGTCACCGACGGCCAGGATAAGTTGCAGGCTGGCAGCAAAATCGAAACTCGTCAGTCCTCCATCAATTCTCCACAACCAGCCGGGCAAGTAACCAGTGGACCTACTCCGAACGCTCCCCGCACAGGAACTCCGGGTCAATGAATCCGTCTCGCCAGTTCATTCTGCGCCCAGTAGCCACGGCGCTGCTGATGGTGGCCATCGTCCTCATAGGCATCGTCGCCTATCGCCAGCTTCCGGTGTCAGCACTGCCGGAAGTGGACTACCCGACAATTCAGGTAATGACGTTCTATCCAGGTGCCAGTCCCGATGTCATGGCGTCTTCAATCACAGCGCCTCTGGAACGGCAGTTTGGACAAGTGCCCGGATTGAGCCAGATGACCTCGACGAGTTCCTTTGGCAGTTCGGTCATCACCCTGCAATTCAACCTGGACCAGAACATTGATATTGAAGAGCAGCAAGTACAAGCTGCAATCAATGCGGCGCAGACCTACCTGCCGCAAGACCTGCCGAACCCTCCCATTTACAGCAAGGTAAACCCTGCGGATTCCCCGATTCTTACGCTGGCCATGACCTCGAAGACGCTACCGCTTTCACAGATCGAGGACCTGGCAGACACGGCCCTAGCGCAGAAAATTTCACAGGTCACCGGCGTGGGTCTCGTCTCCATCAGTGGCGGGCAAAAGCCGGCTGTACGTATTCAAGCCAACCCGACGGCACTGGCATCGTATGGCCTAAGCCTGGAAGATGTTCGCACTGCCCTTGCTGCGGCCAATGTGGATCAAGCCAAGGGGACGCTGAACGGTCCGCGCCAATCGTTTACCATCGGCGCCAACGATCAACTTGTTTCGGGAGATCAGTACAAACCGATTGTCGTGGCATACAGAAACGGCTCCCCGGTGCGTTTGTCGGATATCGCGACCGTCACCGACGGGATTGAGAACGTGATGCAAGCCGCGTGGATGAACCAGGATCCCGCGGTGATTGTGAACATTCAGCGCCAGCCCGGCGCGAACATCATCGGGGTTGTGGATCGAATCAAGAAGCTCCTGCCTCAGCTCCAGGCGGGGCTGCCGGCGGCGGTGAACGTCGCCATCCTCACTGACCGCACGATTACCATTCGGGCTTCCGTAAAGGACGTCCAGTTCGAACTGATGCTCACCATTGGCCTGGTAGTCATGGTGATCTTCCTGTTCCTACGAAACCTCTCTGCCACGGTGATTCCCAGCGTGGCCGTACCTCTCTCCATTGTTGGAACTTTTGGTGTGATGTACCTGCTCGGCTACAGCCTGAACAATCTCACGCTGATGGCGTTGACCATCTCTACCGGCTTCGTGGTAGATGACGCCATCGTCATGATTGAAAATATTGATCGCTTCCTGGAAGAAGGCGACTCTCCGCTCGAAGCAGCTTTGAAGGGTGCAGGACAGATTGGGTTCACCATCGTTTCACTGACGGTTTCGCTGATTGCAGTGCTGATCCCACTGCTGTTCATGGGCGATATCGTCGGCCGCCTGTTCCGCGAATTTGCGGTTACGCTGGCAGTGACGATCCTGGTTTCGGCCGCAGTATCGCTGAGCCTGACCCCCATGATGTGCGCCAAGCTGCTCAAGCACAGAGATCCAGCCAAGCGGGGCCGCTTCTATCAGCTTTCGGAAGACTTTTACAATCGAGTGATTGCATTCTACGGACGCACGCTGAAAGTTGTACTAAGGCACCAGACGTTCACTTTGCTGGTGACGGCGGGAACGCTGGTGCTTACTCTGGTGCTCTACGTCGTAGTGCCCAAGGGCTTTTTCCCGGTACAAGATACAGGCGTGATTCTGGGAATTGCGGATGCACCCCAGGACATTTCGTTCACCGCGATGTCACAACGGCAGCAGGCGCTGGCGCGGGTGATTCTCAAAGATCCCGATGTCGAAAGCTTGTCTTCGTTCATCGGTGTGGATGGGACAAACCTCACTCCAAATAGCGGCCGCATCCAGATCAACTTGAAATCTCGTGACGTGCGCAAGACCAGCGCTTCGGACGTCATTCGCAGGCTGCAGCCACAGGTAGCGCAAGTTGAGGGAATCACATTCTTCATGCAGCCAGTGCAGGATCTGACTGTGGAGGACCGGGTCAGCCGCACCCAGTTTCAATACACGATGGAAGATGCGGATGCTCGCGAATTATCCCGTCTGTCATCCCAACTAGTAGCCAAACTGCGCGGGCTGCCGCAGCTGCGAGACGTGGCCAGCGACGAGCAAACTGGCGGCTTGCACTCGGACATTAACATTGACCGGGACACAGCCTCGCGGCTAGGAATCTTGCCGCAGCAGATTGACAACACGCTTTACGACGCATTCGGGCAGCGGCAAGTCTCGACCATCTTTACTCAGTTGAACCAATACCACGTAATCCTTGAAGTGGACCCGCAATTCCAGCAGAACCCGGGGTCTTTCAAGGATTTGTATGTAAAATCAGGCACAGGAACGCAAGTCCCACTCTCAGCATTTACTCAGATTCACACTTCGAACGGAACTCTGGCAGTCAATCACCAGGGGCAGTTTCCGGTGGTGACTCTATCCTTTAATCTTGCGCCCGGCTTTTCACTCGGCGATGCGACCAAGGCCATCGAGCAGGCCGAGCAGGAGATTGGAATTCCGGCCAGCGTGCACACCGCGTTCCAAGGCACAGCCGCGGCTTTTCGCAATTCCCTTTCGACAGAACCGTGGCTCATTGTTGCTGCGATCGTAACGGTGTACATCGTGCTCGGCGTTCTTTATGAGAGCTACATTCATCCCATCACCATCCTTTCCACGCTGCCGTCCGCTGGCGTTGGCGCCATCCTGGCTTTGCTGTTGACTGGAAATGATCTGGGCGTGGTCGGACTCATTGGCATCATCCTTCTGATTGGAATTGTAAAAAAGAACGCCATCATGATGATTGATTTTGCGCTGGAGGCTGAGCGCGTCGAACACAAAATGCCGGAGGACGCAATCTTCCAAGCCTGCCTGCTGCGGTTCCGTCCCATCATGATGACCACGATGGCAGCCCTGTTAGGCGGCCTGCCCCTGGCTCTCGGCGGCGGCACGGGCTCTGAATTGCGGCATCCCCTGGGGATCACCATTGTTGGCGGATTGCTGGTAAGTCAGGCCCTGACCCTGTACACCACTCCGGTGGTTTATTTGTGGTTCGACCGGTTAGCGAAACGACTGCAATGGGGATTGGTCCCCGCCGTCGAAGAACCGGCGGTAGGAGACTAGGTCATGAACATCTCCGCGCCCTTCATCAAACGACCCATCGGCACTTCGCTGCTGACGTTTGCCCTTTTGATGTCCGGCGTGCTTGCCTTTACCAAGCTAGCCGTTGCACCCTTACCTCAGGTTGAATTCCCCGTGATTCAGGTAGGAGCGTCGCTTCCCGGTGCGAGCCCGGAGACCATGGCCTCGGCAGTTGCGACGCCGTTGGAGCGACAGTTTGGCCGCATCGCCGGTATCAATCAAATGACTTCCACGAGCCAATTGGGCTCGACCGGAATCGTTTTGCAGTTCGACCTGAGCCGCAACATTGATGCTGCGGCGCGCGATGTTCAGGCTGCCATCAACGCGGCACGCGGCCAATTGCCTTCGTATCTTCCGGCGAATCCGTTTTACCGCAAGGTAAACCCTGCCGACTCGCCCATCCTGATCATGTCTATGACGTCAGACAGCGTCACCTTGCCCGAGATTTTCGATCAGGCGGATTCCATCGTGTCGCAGAAGCTGGCACAGGTGAATGGCGTGGGGCAGGTGTACGTTGCCGGCGGAGCGGATCCTGCAGTACGGGCTGAAGTGGATCCCAATCTGCTCAACAAGTCGGGGATTGGACTCGACGCCGTGCGGGCCGCACTGGGCGCTGCCAATGCAAATCGGCCCAAGGGGGAAGTTGCAGACTCTACCCGCTCCTGGACCATCGGTGCCAACGATCAAATCATGCACGCGGACGACTACCGCCCGCTGGTCGTGGCATACAACAAGATCAATGGCGCCGTCGTTCGCCTAGGGGACGTGGCCGACGTACAGGATTCCGTCGAAGACGCGCACATTTTTGGACTTTCCAACGGCAAGCGCGCTGTGATCCTCGTCATCTTCCGGCAACCGGGCGCAAACATCATCGAGACCGTCAACAAAGTGCTGGCTTTGGTGCCGCAGCTCCAAGCCTCAATGTCTCCAGCCATCAAGCTGAAACTGGTCTCCGACCGGACCACCACGGTCCGCGCTTCGCTCCACGATATTGAAATCACGCTCCTGATTTCCGTGGTGCTGGTCATCCTCGTTGTGTTCGTATTTCTGCGGACGATCCGCGCCACCATAATTCCCAGCATCGCGGTTCCGCTTTCTCTGATTGGGACGTTCGGCGTGATGTATCTGCTGGGATACACGCTCGACAATCTTTCTCTGATGGCGCTGGCGATTTCTACCGGGTTCGTAGTGGATGACGCCATCGTAGTGCTGGAGAACATCACGCGCTATCTGGAACAAGGCATGGCCCCGATGCAAGCTGCGTTTCGTGGGGCGCGCGAGATTGGCTTTACCGTGCTCTCGATGAGCACATCGCTGGTCGCGGTGTTTATTCCCATTCTTCTGATGGGCGGAATTGTGGGCCGGCTGTTTCGTGAATTCGCCGTCACCCTGAGTATTGCCATTGCGGTTTCCCTCCTGGTTTCTTTAACGACGACACCCGCCATGTGCGCGCAACTGCTGAGGCCGCTACATGACGAGAAACGAGGGCGCGCCTATCAAATCAGCCAGAAGGTGTTCGACGACGTTGTGAGTATCTACGCCCACGCTCTGAGTTGGGTGCTGCGGCACCAGTTCGCCGTCCTGGTAATCACCATCGCAACCGCGTGCTTGAGCATTTACTTGTTTCAGGACGCGCCGAAGGGCTTCTTCCCTCAGCAGGACACAGGGCGGTTACAGGGATCGGTGCAGGCGGCCCAGGATATTTCTTTTGATGGCATGAAGCAAAAAATCCGACGCTACAACGAAATTGGCATGCAGGATCCCAATGTCACCAACATGATTGCCTTCTGCGGCGGGACGACGGCCATGAATCAGGGACGCATGTTCATCACCCTCAAGCCGCTGGGCGAACGAAAGCTCACCGCCGACCAGGTGATTCAGGAATTGACCAAGAAGTTTGCCGAGGTGCCTGGCGCGACGCTCTACTTGCAGGCACAGCAAGATCTGCAAATTGGTGGCCGTGTCGCCCAGGCGCAGTATCAGTACACTCTGCAAGGCGAAGACCTGACCGAACTCAATACCTGGGCGCCACAATTGCTGGGCGCCATGCGGGCTCTGCCCGAACTGCAACAGGTAAACACCGACCAACAGGACAAGGGACTGCAAGCGAACGTGGTGATTGATCGCGACACGGCTGCTCGCCTAGGTGTGTCCGCGCAGGACATTGATACCATACTTTACGACGCCTTCGGCCAACGCCAGGTTTCCACCATCTACCAGCCGCTGAATCAGTATCACGTGGTGATGGAGGTTGCGCCGCAATTTCAGCAAAGTCCGGACACACTGCAAAATGTCTATCTGCACTCTTCCAACGGCAACATCGTACCGCTCTCAGCCTTTGCGCACTTTGGCCCCTCCAATACCTCGCTCGCCGTTGCCCATCAGGGGCAATGGCCGGCGGTGACCATTTCCTTCAATCTTGCGCCCGGCGTGTCCCTGGGCCAGGCGACTACGGCGATCGAAAAAGCGGAGCGCGGCATCCGCTTCCCAGCCACCATTCATGCCAACTTTCAAGGGACCGCCGCAGCCTTCAAGGATTCTCTGGACAGCCAGCTCACGCTGATCATCACCGCGCTGTTCGCCGTATACATCGTGCTGGGAATTCTTTACGAGAGCTGCATCCATCCAATAACGATTCTTTCTACCATTCCCTCTGCGGGAGTAGGAGCGCTACTGGCGCTGAAGTTGACTCACAACGAACTCAACGTCATCGGACTGATTGGAATCATTCTGCTGATTGGATTGGTCAAGAAAAACGCCATTATGATGATTGACTTCGCTCTGGAAGCTGAGCGGCGCGAAGGAAAATCGCCGGTGGATGCAATTTACGAAGCCTGTGTGCTGCGCTTCCGTCCCATCATGATGACCACCGCGGCCGCGCTCCTCGGAGGCCTGCCGTTGGCGCTGGCTTCGGGCACAGGATCTGAGCTGCGCCGTCCTCTGGGACTTACGATTGTCGGCGGGTTGATTGTGAGTCAGGCACTAACGCTATTCACCACTCCTGTCGTGTACCTGTACATGGATCGGCTGCGCTTCTGGGTGAGGGGCCAGCGCAGTCACTCTGCACAACTCTCGCCCAGCCCCAGCTCGGCAGATTAGAACACTCAATCGACGCGGCACACCATCACGGCATCATTCTGATAGGGGCAAGCAAGTCCTTCCACGCCCGGCCGCTGTAGCACCACCCAACTCACTCCGTAAGTTTCTTGCAGACGGTAGAAATCCTGCTTTTGAAATTTCTTCCAGTCGCTTTGAGCTTGTATCTGGCGAAGCCACTCGTCCGCTAGCGGAGGAAACATGGTCACCGCGCCGCTGTCTTTGACGGCATCCGCCAGCATGCTTCGCTGGGCGATGGCCCGAAATCCGTTTTCATCTTCCCCGGGTAGGCCCATATGGAGAGGA
>Ga0207136_1125_pt1 | contig 15396 bp, 12 predicted proteins | sample Alteio_BWMinHeat_8_FD_153552 | JGI IMG/M metagenome (GOLD analysis project Ga0207136, IMG submission 153552) | Enriched cells from forest soil in Barre Woods Harvard Forest LTER site, Petersham, Massachusetts, United States -... | ecosystem: Environmental > Terrestrial > Soil > Temperate forest >...
CCGACGCCGAGGTCTATCGCTGCGAACATTGCAAGACGCTCTATTTGCCCAACCCCGAAGAGTCGATCGGCTTGAATGTAGCCGGACAAGGTCAGATTTCGATCTTCGGCTTGACCTTGCCGCCCAAGAAGTAAATAGACTTGAAGGGGGCGCGTCTTCCAGTTGCGCCGCCAACTATCTCAATTCATGAATTCCGACCTTATCTACGACTGGAACCGCAGCCGCCCTGAATTACTGCCGCAAATCGGCCAAGTTCTTCTGAACGATGAAACTCTGCGCGATGGGTTGCAGTCGCCGTCGGTTCGCAATCCTTCGATTGAAGAAAAGATTTCCATTCTCCACCTGATGGAATCTCTCGGCATTAACTCCCTGGATCTCGGCCTGCCGGGAGCGGGAGCGCAAGCCGCTGAGCATGTCGAGGCACTGGCCCGCGCCATCGTGCAGGACAAACTGAAAATTCGCGCCAACTGCGCCTGCCGCACTCACCAGAATGACATCCGTCCTCTCGCGGAAATTGTTCAGCGCACGGGACTGAACATCGAGGCTGCAACGTTCCTGGGGTCGAGCCCCATCAGGCGCTACACCGAAGGCTGGACCGACGACTTTCTGCTTCAGACTACCGAGAGCGCCGTGAAATACGCCGCCTCGCTCGGGCTTGAGGTGATGTACGTCACCGAAGATACTTCCCGGTGTGACCCCGCGATGGTGAAGCGGCTTTACTCTGCAGCCATCAACTGTGGAGCCCGCTCCATTGTGATCTGCGACACCGCCGGGCATTCCACGCCAACGGGCGCTTTCGCCCTGGTGCAATTTGTGATGCAGGAAGTGGTGAAGCCATCCGGTGAGAATATCCGCGTGGACTGGCATGGACACTGCGATCGCGGATTTGCCGTCGCCAATTCGATGGCCGCTTTATTGGCGGGCGCGCACTGCGTTCACGCTACCGCTCTGGGTATAGGAGAACGCGTTGGCAATACGCAAATGGACCAGATGCTGGTGAACTTGAAACTTATGTGCATTCCACCCTGGGTGGATCAGGACCTTACCAAGCTGAAGGATTATTGCCAGGCGGTTTCACGGGCCACGGGCGTGCCCATTCCCGCCAACTATCCAGTGTTCGGGCAGGACGCGTTTCGTACTGTAACCGGTGTGCACGCCGCCGCTGTCATCAAGGCCTACAAGAAGAACGACATTGAACTGGCCAACACCGTTTATTCCGGAGTTCCTTCGCACGTGTTTGGCCTGGAACAACTGATTGACATCGGCCCCATGAGCGGCAAATCGAACGTCCTGTATTGGCTGGAGCGGCGCGGGATTCCGGCTGCGGCTGAAGTCGTAGAACGTATCTATCAGCGTGCGAAAGCCTCGGACCACACGCTGAGTGAAGCGGAAATTCTGGAATGTGTAGAGCGCGTGCAGCCCGCGTCTTCGTGAACGGCTGCGCCTACCCTCGGACGTTTGCTTGATTTACACTGACAATTTCTTACGGAGACAAAACATGCGCCGTTTTCTGATTGCGGTTCTTATGTGTCTGGTCGTCGTTCCGGTATTTGCGCAGAGCAGACATCCTTTCACTTTTGAAGACATGATGAAGCTCAAGCGCGTCGGCGAGCCCGAGGTTTCGCCCGACGGGAAATGGGTGATCTTCAGCGTCGTGGATGTAGACCTCGCAGCCAACACGAAGACTCCCCACATTTGGATCGTGCCCACGGCGGGCGGTAAGGAACGAGAAATTATTACCGATCAGGATGCGGACCGCCCGCGCTGGGCTCCTGACGGCAAACGTTTTGCCTTCCTCTCAACCAAGGAAGGCGGATCACAGGTCTGGATTGCAGATTTCGATGGCACGGCTGGCACCGTTCCTGCGGTTCATCAGTTGACTCGCATCGCTACCGAAGCGGACGGAGAGTTGTGGTCGCCAGATGGCAAGAACATTCTATTCACTTCAAATGTCTATCCGGAATGTGCCGACGAGTCATGCAACGCAAAAAAGCTCCAAGAGTCGGAGAAGTCGAAGGTGAAGGCGCTGATCTTCGATCGCTTGCTCTACCGGCATTGGAATGCCTATAAGGGAGAGAAGCGCAGCCACATATTCGTGATTCCGGTTGCAGCTGTGCAGCCGCCACCAGGAACAAACATCGTTGATTACGAGACCGTTCCGGCTCTCGACCTCACCCCCGGCGACTACGACGCCCCCGTCTTCTCTGTAGGAGGACAGGACAACTATGCCTTCTCACCTGATGGACAGGAAGTCTGCTACGCCTCGAACCACGACAAAGTCGAGGCCACTTCCACCAATAACGACCTCTGGCTGGTTCCCGTGAGCGGCGGCCCGGCCAAGAACATCACCGCCGACAATCCTGCCAGCGACTCGACCCCGCTGTATTCGCCGGATGGAAAATACATTGCCTATCGGGCGCAGACCCGGCCGGGGTACGAGAGCGACCGCTTCCGCATGATGCTGTACGACCGGGCGACGGGCGAGAAGAAAAATCTCACCGAACCCTTTGATCGCTGGGTGGACACGATCGCATGGTCGCCAGATTCTTCGACACTTTATTTCACCGCCGACAACGAGGGCGCAGCCGGCATCTATGTTTTGAAACTCGGACGGCGCTGGCCGCGCGAAATTGTGAGTGGAGTCAACGACGACCTGACGCTTACCTCAGACGGGAAGTTCATCCTGTTCACCCGCATGTCAGTCATGGCTCCCAACGAAATTTATCGCGCGGCAACTGAGTTCGAACCCTGCCGCGTCGAGGTCATGGGCGGCGATCCACTGCGTTACGATGCCATCGATTGCGAACTTACAAAACCCCAACCCCTTACTCGCATGAACGATGCCGTCTTATCCAAAGTGGACATGTCCCCGATGGACTGGTTCTGGTTCAAAGGCGCGGCCAGCGAAAATGTGCAAGGCTTCATGGTCAAGCCCCCAAACTTCGATCCCGATAAGAAGTACCCGCTCAAGTACATCGTCCACGGAGGCCCCGAAGTTCCTGAAGGCGACCTGTGGAGCTATCGCTGGAATCCCGAACTTTTTGCCGCCAATGGCTACGTGGTGATTTTCATCAACTTTCATGGTTCGCCCGGCTACGGCCAGAAATTTGTTGATGCGATCAACGGAGACTGGGGCGGCGCTCCATACGAAGACCTGATGAAGGGTCTGGACTACGCCGAGCAGCACTACAGCTTCATTGATAAAAATCGTGAATGCGCGCTAGGCGCCAGCTTTGGCGGTTACATGATCAACTGGATTCTCGGCCACACCGACCGCTTCAAGTGTCTGGTCTCACACGATAGCACTTTCAACACAGAATCGCAGTGGGGCACGACCGAGGAACTCTGGTTCAACCACTGGGAATTCAAGGGCCCTCCCTACGACAACCGCGAGCTGTATCAGAAATGGTCGCCGCACTTGTTCGCGAAGAATTTCAAGACACCAACTCTCGTCGTGCACGGCCAGCGGGATTATCGCCTCGACGTGAGCGAAGGCTTCCAGCTATTCACCACGCTGCAGATGGAGGGTGTCCCGTCAAAGATGCTCTACTTTCCGGACGAAGGTCACTGGGTGCTGAAACCGCAGAATGGACAGCTCTGGTACAAGACAGTGAACGACTGGGTGGACCATTGGGTCGGCAAATAGAGCAAGCGGGCGAAGCTTAAACCACAGGGAACACTGAGGCTCACAGGGGGAAACTTGACGCGCGTGGTTTCTACGCGCGGCCCTTTTTTGCTGCGACCGCGACTCCGGCTTTTTCCCAGGGACGCTTTGGCCGGTCGGCGACGGGCTTATCGCGATTCTCGATCCGGTCGTAGCGGTACGATTCGCTGACTGTGCCTAGCGATTCGTTGTAGAGGGTGGGCAGACCCAGGCCTTCTTTCAATTCCTCGGTGAACTGCTGTAGAGATTTCAAGTGGTCAGCAGTAGCCGGAACTTCAGTCTTCGATGTCTTCAGGAATTGCTGGTAGCCCTTGTTCACCAGCTTGGAAATCTCTCCGCTGATCAGGCAGCCGGGGTAGGCAAAAATCTTTACCCCGTCATCGCCATTCTTCTGGATCGCCGCCGAACAACTGTACTTCTTCAAAAACACCCGTGCTGTTGTGCCGGGTGCCTCCGTCAGATCAAAACCATGATCGCGCAGCCAGTTTAAGGCTTCTTCATAAGTCCGTTCTTCTATTTTCGCTGCCATTTCATCCTTCGTTCCTGCTTGGGTTAGATGCGGGCCATGAAAAAAGGTGCAAAGGATCGCATCTTCAGTGGAACCAATCAGTCCTTCTTATAATCTAATCAACCACTGTCCGAGGCAGCTTTTGCCCCTAAGACACATTACGTAGGTCACGGCCAAAGAGTTTAACCTTATGCAGTCTCTCTCTTCGAACATCGCGGAAGTGTATGGTTCCACAGTACATGCGTTCGATGAACCCGGCTCGCAGAAGCCAAGTCTGGGTCAAACCAGTGTTGAAAGAATCGGCAATACTCCATTGCTGCGTCTGGATCGCATTGCCAGCGGCCTGCCCGGCGCCCAAATTCTAGGCAAGGCCGAATGGCTCAATCCCGGTGGCTCCATCAAAGACCGCGCCGCTGCCAACATCGTGGCGCAAGCGCGTGCCAGTGGCAAGTTAACATCCGGTAAAATTCTGCTCGACTCTACCAGCGGAAATACCGGCATTGCTTACGCCATGATCGGCGCCGCCCAGGGATTTCCCGTGACCTTGTGTATGCCGGAAAATGTATCCGTCGAACGCAAGCGCATCCTTCAGGCTTACGGCGCAAACATTATCTATACCGACCCTGCTGACGGCTCAGACGGCGCCATCCGGCGCGCGCGCGAACTTGCAGCTGCGCGTCCGGACCTTTATTACTATGCCGACCAGTATTCCAACGACGCCAACTGGCAGGCTCACTACCATGGCACAGCCAACGAAATCTGGCAACAGACCCAGGGACGCATCACCCACTTCATCGCCATGCTCGGTACCAGCGGGACGTTCATGGGTACGACGCGAAGATTGAAAGAACTGAATCCGAAAGTCCGCTGCATTTCCCTGCAACCGGACTCCGCGTTTCATGGGATCGAAGGCACCAAACACATGGCCACTGCTATTGTGCCGAAGATTTACGATTCCTCGCTGGCTGATGCAGATTCGGCCATTTCCACCGAAGATGCTTATGCCATGGCGAAACGTTTGGCGCGAGAGGAGGGCCTGTTAGTAGGCATATCAGCAGCCGCTGCCGTGGTGGGCTGCTTGAATATCGCTCGGCAGATCAAGAAAAACGAGCACGCCGTGATCGTAACCATCCTGTGCGATTCGGGAGACAAGTACTTGAGCGAGAGATTCTGGCAGGAGTGAAAATTCACCACGGAGACACGGAGTCACGGAGAAGAAATAAGAAGAAAATAAAGTGAGATCCGTGAAGTCTCTCCGTGCCTCTGTGTCTCCGTGGTGAAAGTCTTCTATGTTGAAAATCACGCGCAAAGACTACGAGTCTCTTTGCCACCACGGTGAAGAGACTTATCCCCACGAATGTTGTGGTGTACTGTTAGGCCAGATGGACGGCGATGTGCGCAGCGTTGCTTTTATCGCTCGTTGCGGTAACACGCGCATCGATTCGCCGCAGAACCGCTACAACATTGATCCCCGCGAACTGGTACGAATCCAGCGCGAAGGTCGGGAACGAGGAGAAGATATTATCGGCTTCTACCACTCCCATCCCGACCACCCGGCGCAGTGGTCTCCGACAGACCTCGCGGAAGCCCACTGGTTTGGCTGCTCCTATGTGATTACCTGTGTGGAAAAAGGCAAAGCAGTGCTGACCAACGCCTTTGAACTGACCGGCAGCGACGAGAACGACAAAAAGCTAGTGGATGAAAAGATCGAACTCGCATAACCAGTGAATCTTGTGGGCCTTATATCGCATCTTCTACCCATGACCAAGATCCATATTCCTACGCCCTTGCGTCAGTATGCGGGCAAACAGGCTGCGGTCGAGGTGAAGGCTGTTACCGTTGCCGAAGCCTTGTCTGGCCTGGTTTCCCAGCATCCTGACTTGCGGCGGCATCTCTACTCCGAGGACGGTAAACTGCGCGCTTTTGTGAATGTTTACCTCAACGATGAAGATGTCCGCTACCTGCAAAAAGAAGCCACCGCCGTTGGCGACGGTGATAATATCTCCATTGTGCCTTCGATTGCTGGAGGCCGGTAATAACTTATGATTCGCAGAAGCAATCCCCGTCGAATGTCCCGCTCCAGCGCCCGCTGTTATTGTATGCCCTGTTGTTGTTTCTAGTTTTCCACTCGGTAAATCATTAAAATCCAGATTGTGAAGCAGAGGTTTTATGGCGACCATTCCCGATGTCAGACCGGTTGAAGACAAAGCGGCCCTCAGTAACGATGAGATCCTGCGCTACTCGCGGCATCTGATCATGCCCGAGGTGGGCATGGAGGGACAACTCAAGCTGAAGGCCGCCAAGGTGCTCTGCATCGGCGCGGGAGGACTGGGGTCGCCCCTGGCGCTCTACCTCGGCGCGGCCGGAGTGGGCACGCTCGGCATCGTTGACTTCGACGTCGTGGACTACACCAACCTGCAACGTCAGATTATCCACACCACCGCCGATGTAGGCCGTAAAAAACTGGATTCCGCTGCGGAGAAGCTCAAGGCAATCAACCCGTTTCTGAACATTCGTAAGTTTGAAACTCGCCTCAGCAGCGAGAACGCGCTGGAACTGTTTCGCGAGTTCGACATCATCGCGGATGGCACCGACAATTTTCCCACGCGCTATCTGGTGAACGATGCCTGCGTCCTCACCGGCAAGCCCAACGTGTACGGCTCAATTTTTCGCTTTGAGGGGCAGGCCAGCGTTTTCGCCACCGAGGAAGGCCCCTGCTATCGCTGCTTGTATCCCGAACCGCCACCGCCGGGGCTGGTGCCTTCCTGCGCGGAAGGCGGAGTGCTCGGCATTCTGCCCGGCCTGGTCGGAGTAATCCAGGCGACCGAAGTCATCAAGCTGATTCTGGGAGCGGGTGATTCGCTCGCGGGACGTCTCCTGCTGATTGATGCGCTGGGCATGAAGTTCCGCGAACTCAAGCTGCGTAAGAATCCCGACTGCCCTGCTTGCGGCACCCACCGCACCATCACAAAACTGATAGACTACAACGAGTTTTGTGGCATCCGTGGTGAGGAGAAACCGGTGGAAGCAGGTATTCCCGAAATACAAGTGGAAGAATTGAAGCGGCGTCTCGATGCGGGCGACGATCTGTTTGTGCTCGACGTGCGCGAGCCCCACGAATATCAGATCTGCAACATTAATGGACACCTGATTCCCTTGGGCGATCTCCCCAAGCGCGTTAACGAACTCGACTCCAGCCGCGAGATCGTGGCCCACTGCCGCTCCGGCGTACGCAGCGGCAAAGCCGTGGCCTTCCTGCAGCAAGCTGGATTCAAGAAAGTCCGCAACCTGGCCGGCGGAATCCTGGCCTGGGCCGATCGCGTAGATCCCAAGATGCCGAAGTACTAAGCTCCAATCACCACCCGCGATTTGTGATCTTGAGCACCCTGTCATCTTGAGCGGAGCAAGGGGATTCGCAAAGCGATTCCCCTCGCGAAGTCGAAGGACCTGTTGATTGCCTGCAGCGAGAAAATCGCACCCCGGCCGTTCTACTTGACCCCTGTCCACTCGGACTAACACCCTCGTAACTACCCCGTCCCACCCTGCAATGCAAAAATGTCTCTTCCCCAAGATCATCCTACGGAGGACAAATGCGTTCCCTTCTCAAACTTGCAGTTCTATCGCTGTTGCTGATCCCTGCTGCTGCGTCAGCATCCACTTCTGACGCGGAGAAAGCGCGCGTCTTCATCACCGACAGCCAGTCCTGGCAGATTGCCGGCAACAGCGGCGGCACAGGTGAAGCCCACGGTAGCCATCTCAGGGGCGGAGCGCGTCCGCAAACCGCTGAGATCATCAAAACTTTTGGGGAACGCTGCCCTCAGGTGATCATCAATAACATCAAGGACAAGGCCGATTACGTGGTTCTGCTGGACCACGAAGGCGGCAAGAGCATTCTTGCCCATGACAATAAAGTAGCGGTTTTCAACAGTGACGGCGATGCCATTGTCAGCCATTCGACCCGGTCCCTGGGCAGCTCGGTGAAAGATGCATGTGAGGCCATCGTGAAGGATTGGCCGTCGCGCGCCAGCAACGCCGCAGCCCAGAAACAGCCACCTCAACTGGTGACAGTGAGCGCCACCTCCGCACCCCAGGAGGCCAGCAAGATTTCTGTTTCCTCGACGCCCGCCAACGCAGACATCACAGTGGATGGAAGCTTTGTCGGCAACACACCATCCAACATCGAGGTCGCCCCGGGCGATCACATGCTTACGGTGAGCAAATCCGGTTTCCAATCTTGGGAAAGAAAGTTTAAGGCCACCGGAGGCAGCGCAGTGAACATGAACGCAGAATTGCAGCCTCAAAGCAAATAATCCCACGTTGGACAATCCCATCGCACGATTAGTGACACTCAATCCCGGTGTCACTAGTCTGCCGCCAGCGGAGAAGGCACAACCTGGGTAAGGGACCCTGGCCGGGGACGATCACCCGATCACGAAATACCCAACTATTAGACCACTGCCAAAATGTATGACGCCTGTGTTCTATCCTGTTGTTTGAACAACCACACACCGTACGAAATGCTTGACAAAGCTGCGTATTGACAAGACAATTCCTGCGCAGAGTCGATCCACACATTCAACTGTTGGAGGCACACCATGAGACCCTGGGGCGCTTCGCGTTTTGTACTCATCGTTAGTCTTGCTGTGTTGCTGCCTGTATGCGCTCAGGCGGAACCCAAAAAAAAGATTTACAACAATTCCTCCGATCAGGTTTTCAAAGCGGCGCTGCGCACAGCCAGAGAACGCCACGTAGTGACCTACGTGGACGAGAAAACACTGATGTTTACCTTTGAGACCGGACGATCGCTCACCTCGCAAGGATTTGTGGCCAATGCATCGGTTGAACCTGAGGGTGACGACAAGGCAACACTCATTATTAACGTGCAAACCAAAGCGGGTTTCTCCTGGGGCGCAGGCGACCGCATGGCAGAAAAGTTTTATCAGCAAGTGGGCGATGAACTGGCGGGTGACCCCAAGCAAAAGTCGGCAGTCAAAGCCCCTGAGAAAGCCATCGCTGTTCCTGACGCGAAAGCAGTGCCGGTCGAACCTTCGATGACGAAGTCCTCGGGCGCAGCCGCCCCAGCACAGGCGGGCAACAGCGTGCCAACCGCGACTAACGGCAAGGTTAACGTGGTTTCAGTGCCCGACAGTGCGGATGTTTACGTGGACGATGGCTTCGTCGGAAATACACCAGCCGCATTAAAGCTTTCCGCGGGCAAGCACACCGTGAAAGTCACACAAGATGGGTACAAAGCCTGGAGCAAAGAAGTCAACGTGTTTGCAGACTCGGAAGTGAGTCTGAAGGCTGCGTTACAGAAGAACTGAAAGATCCCCAAGGCTCGTTAATTGTTTGGTCATGAGATTTCCCCTTCCCCAATTTTGAGGAGGTATTGTGCCAGTTTCGTTTCGCTCTCTGTGGTTCCATACGCTTGTTTCGTTGATTTGCCTGGCCACTGCGTTTGCCGCCGACAACCCTTCTCCCGCTCCCAATTCTGATCCTACATACCAGCAACTGCGCAACCTGGGGTTGAGCGGTGAGGCCGTTGCGGTTACGAATTTTGAACTCAAACGGGACGCTGCCACATTCCATCTACGCTCGGGGACCGTCTGCTTTGTGACCCCGGTGCAAGGAAAAGTCACCGGGGCCGTATTCGTTGGCGATGGGAACATGGTGCTCAGTCCTCCGGTGCCCGGAGAAGTTGCGAGCCTGAAACTGTTGACCAAGGAAAACGAGTTCAGCGAAAACTTCAGCCACTTGGTGCTGCGTTTCACCGACTCAACTTACGACGAAATTAAAAAAGCAGGTGGAGCAGCTTCTGGAGGGTGCGATGCCGGCTTGCTACGCGATAGCCAGAACGCCATGCGCCACGATCAAGAGCTTAAGTACAACCTGGAAGCACGCATCCTCGAGGATGTTCTAAGTTCTGAGCCGGGCGGATTCTTCCTGGCCTTTGTCCATGGCAAGAAGTACAACGACAAAGAAATTTTCGCCATTGATCTGCACGGCGCGCCGGATTTCGGCATCCCAGTCAGCCCAGAAGAAGTTGAATTGGTCACCTATGATAGCAACAAGTTGGGGGCATGGGCGGCATTTCACCTGGCCCGCGAATACAAGGATGGCAAGGCAATGTCGTCGCAGAAAAATGGCGTGATTTCGATTGAGCACCAGCAACTCGATACCACCATGGAGAAGAATGCGAACCTGGTGGGCAAGGCAACAACATCGTTCGTGGCAATGACCAACGGTTTGAAGGTGGTACCCTTCGACCTGTTTCATACTCTTCGAGTGCAGAATGTTACGGGAGAAGGTGGCCAACCGCTAGCTTTCATTCAGGAAGACAAGAAAGATGACGCTGATTTCTACGTCATTCTTCCCAAAGCGTTGGCGGCGGGTGAGAAGTATTCCATCACCACCAGTTACAGCGGCAAAGATGCGGTCAGCAACGAAGGCAACGGCAACTATTTCCCCATCGCACGAAAAGACTGGTATCCGAATAATATTGCTGCGTCGGGAGACTACTCCAACTATGACCTTACATTTCGCATTCCGAAGGGTATGAAAATAGCTGCCACTGGCAGTTTGGTTAGCGAGAAGAATGACGGTGACCAAGAAGTGTCAGTATGGAAGAGCGAACTGCCGATGACCGTTGCCGGATTTAACTTTGGCAGATTCAAGGTGGAAGAGGCGAAACTGACTAAGCCGGAGTATCTGGTGCAGTCTTATGCCAATGTAGAGCCGCCTTCGTGGGTGAAGAATCTGCAGCACGCGGCAGAAGGTGATCAACTGGAAGGGGGAAGATTTGGAGTGGAGGGAATCCATCAATCCGAATACGCTCTTGGCAACATGAATACGACTGATATGGAGAAAAAGGCCTTGGCCGATGGAGAAATCTCTGTCCAACTCTACTCCGATTACTTCGGCGAACTTCCGTTCAAACGGCTGGCCATGACCCAACAGACCCGATGTGACTTCGGCCAGTCGTGGCCCACGTTGGTATATCTGCCGATTTGTTCTTTTTTTGACAGCACCGTTCGCCACCAGTTGAACTTGGATTTTGCCGATCGCGGCTATTGGAAGACAGTCGCACCGCATGAAGTCGCCCATCAGTGGTGGGGACATGAGGTCGGATTCAATTCTTATCGCGACCAGTGGATGAGCGAGGGGTTCGCCGATATGTCCGCATCCCTCTTTATCCAGGTCATTGAAAAAAATCCGAAGAAGTTTATCGAGTTCTGGAATGACGAGCGGTACCTGCTTACCCAGCGTGATCGCGAGGGCTTTCGCGCCATTGACGCCGGCCCCGTCACCCTCGGCTACCGGATGAGTAACTCCCGCACCGGCTTCAATGTACCGCGTGACTTGATCTATCCCAAAGGCGCATACATTCTGCATATGGTGCGCATGATGATGTGGGACCGTCGTACCGGCGATCAGGATTTCAAGGCCATGATGCACGATTTCGTGAAAACTTACGCAGGCCGTGCCGCTACTACCGAAGACTTCAAGGCAATGGTAGAAAAACATATGACGCCCGAGATGGCCGCCGTTGGTGGGGGAAAGATGGACTGGTTTTTCGATGAATATGTCTATGGGACAGCTCTACCCTCGTATGGCATGGAAGCTAGCTTTGAGAACAGTGCTGCCGGCGATGTAGTGTTGAATCTGAAGCTGACGCAATCCAGCGTGAACGATAATTTCCGCATGTTGGTGCCCATCTATCTTGAACTGGGCGACGGGCGCACGCTGTTTCTGGGCCGTGGACGGCTGATCGGCAATACCACATTCGAGCAGAAAATTCCGCTCAAAGGCATGAAGGAAAAACCGCGCCGCGCGCTGGTCAACTATTACGACGACGTACTGGCATCAGCGAACTAACGGCAAACAAAAAACGGGGAGCTTTCGCTCCCCGGGTGTCCGCTCCAGTGCGATCACCTTACTTGCTGCTACCGGACGATTCTCCGCCCTCGCTGCCGATGGCGAGTGCATACTTCTTTCCGCCGAAGTGAATTTCACTCAGCTCGCGATTGTCGCCTTTCACGACAGCGGAATCGTTGTCTGGTTTCTGGCTCAGGTCAATCAGCCGTGCGGGGGCAGTGGCCACGACTTTTTTACCCTGAAGGAAGCTCACTTGGACGTTTGAGCCGCTGCCTTCCCACTTGACCGAGTAATCGCCAGCCGGAAGTTGTTTTCCAGCTACCGTCACTGTATTCCCGAGTTGCATGGATCCCTTGTTGGCCTCAGCGAATGCACCCGTTGCCAGCAGCAAAGCTGCGCCCAGTACCAAACTTTTTAGAATGCTTTGTGATTTCATGAACAATCCTTTTTTCTTTCCCGAAGAGCGTCGGGAACCGGTTCTGGGCGGCCCGGACTCGCCTTCCGCGAAAAACTTGCGTTTTGTCGCAAAAGCCTTACAATGCTTCGGCGGGGTTAAGGAGAAAGCGCGTGGCCGCAAGACCGCGAGCTCTCTGCTACAGGGATTGTGCTCATCTGGGCCGCCAAACCGAGTGTGAGCCAGTCCCTTAACCCCTGATCGTTTTCTTTGGTCCCAGGCAGACTTCTCGCCTGTCTGCTTTCACCTCTGTCATTTCAAGATACGTACATAGATGCTGCGAAGTTCCGTCAAGCTGCAAACCGTCACTGAGGAATTGGACGCTCCACTTACCTGGTTGTTAGCAAGAGGGTAAATGCGTAACACGACACAATGCTGACTGTTGTTTTCGTTATATATACGGAACTTTTTACAAGTCATGACAACTTTTTACGCAGCTTTCTTCTGTTGCATTACTTGCACTCCGATCTCCAAAGACAAGCCGCAACGTACCTGTTGAATACAAACGAACAGCATGCTACGTAAGGGATGCGTTGTGTCCGCAAATGACTTGCAGCGTCCGGAAGTGGACAGCAAACCCGATTCACCACAGAAACACAGAATCACAGAAGGAACTGAAATCAAGAATAGTCCTTGGGATATTACAGGAGTATGAAATGAAGAAAAGGATTCTCTGTGAGACTGTGCTCTGTGATGATTGAGTTACGTCGGTGATTGAGTTACGTCGGTGATTGAGTTACGTTCGCGTGCTCGGTGTGATCTGCAGCACAACCTTCCCGAAATTCTTTCCTTCTGCCAGCAGCCCGTACGCCTCGGCAGCTTGCTCCATGGGCAACACATGCCCGATCACTGGATGAAGATGACCTTGTTGCGCCCATGTCGAAAGCTGCTGCCAGGATGCATTCATCAGTTCCCGATTCGCAGACAAATACGTCAGCCACAATCCGTGGACGCTCGCCCCTTTTGCATATAGCAGGCGTGTATCCAGTTCCGATTTCTTTCCGGTCGCGCTGCCGTACACGATCACGCGGCCGAAGTCGCGCAGACAGCGGACACTCTTATTGGTGTGCTCTCCGCCCAGCATTTCAAACACAGCGTCCACACCTTCGCCGTGGGTCAGGTCTTTGATGGCCTCTTCATAGTCGAGTTGCTTGTAGTTGATGCCATGCTGCAAGCCGAGCGCTTTTACGCGAGTCAGCTTTTCTTCCGAAGAAGATGTGCCGAACATTTCGACTCCGAGCAGCTTTCCGATTTGTACTGCGGCCGTGCCCACCCCTCCAGCCACGGCGTGAATCAGAACTCGTGGAGCCTTTTCGCCCTTGGTTGCCGTCAACCCCGCCTTCCAATAGGCCAGGTATGCAGTGAAGTAATTCACTGGAAACGCGGCACCCTCCTCCGCTGTCCAGCTGTCGGGCACGGGCCACAGCAACTGGCTCCGAGCAGCGATGCGCTCCGCAAAAGCTGCCCATTGGGCGTATCCCATGACAAGCTTCCCGTCGCTTTGCCGGATTCCGCAAAATTCACGGCCCGCGATCAATGGCGGCTTCGGAGCACCCGGATACCCTCCTTGCGCCGTCATGACATCGGCGAAGTTCAGCCCGCCTGCCTGCACTGCGACCAGTTCCTCGCCCGCCGCTGGCGTTGGCCCGGGCATGTCCCGTACTTCCAGCACTTCCGGCCCGCCCAGCCGGCTGATGACGATGGCCTTCATGGGCTGATTTTATCAGCGCCCGGTATAGCGAGATTTTCGCGCCTTCTGGTGACTTGGGTAATCCAGCCCCCGCCCCTGACGGTATATACTTCCACCAGTATTTGTTGAGTTGTTATCTGATTCCGGGCAACAGCGGAGCAGCGTTTCATAAAGTTTCATTCATAAGGCTCCGCATAGACATCACCGGCCGCAACTTGTTTGGGCGAACGGTGCGGAACTCCACTTGAAGTTTAGGCACGTGGGTTCCGGGGAGGTTCTTTTGTGGACTTAATCGTAGTCCGTTTTTTATTTATTATTTTTGTTGCAGTTACTTGCTATCTCATTCAACCTTTCGGCCTGGATCCCAAGCTGGATGCGGGAGTCGGGGCGCTGCTAGGCGTTGCCATCGTGGTCTTCGAGTGGCGGCTTCGCCTGGTCAGCCTGACCCGCTTGATCGGCGCGGCGATTGGCAGTGTGCTGGGAATTCTCGGCGCCTATCTTTTCTCTCTAGTCATCCGCAATAGTATTCCTGCCGGGCATACGCAGAGCTTTCTCCAAATCCTGGTGATGCTCATCATGGCGTATGTCGGATTGATTGTTGGCGCCAACAAGGGCGATCTGCTCAACCTGGCCGCGCTGGGTGGGATCTTCGGCGGCGAGAGGCAATCGAGAAAGAGCTACAAGATTCTCGACACTAGCGTGATCATTGACGGCCGCATTGCCGACATCGCCGAAACCGGTTTTCTGGATGGAATCATCGTCACTCCGCAGTTCGTCCTGCGCGAACTGCAACTCGTCGCCGATTCAGCCGACTCGCTCAAACGCAACCGCGGGCGGCGCGGTCTGGACATCCTGCAGCGCCTGCAGAAAATTGCCTCAGTACAAATCCAGATTGTGGAAGACGATTTCCCTGCTGTGCGCGAAGTGGACCTTAAGCTGATCGAACTGGCCAAGCTTTACGAAGGCAAGATCATCACCAATGATTTCAACTTGAATAAAGTCGCTCAGTTGCAAGGCGTGCCTGTGCTGAACATCAATGAACTGGCGAACTCGCTCAAACCGATCGTGCTTCCGGGCGAAACCATGAAGGTGTTCATCCTGAAGGAAGGCAAGGAGTACAACCAGGGCGTCGCCTACCTTGACGATGGAACCATGGTGGTGGTGGACAATGCCCGCAAGATGATTGGCAAGACCATCGACGTTTC
>Ga0207136_1114_pt2 | contig 15275 bp, 8 predicted proteins | sample Alteio_BWMinHeat_8_FD_153552 | JGI IMG/M metagenome (GOLD analysis project Ga0207136, IMG submission 153552) | Enriched cells from forest soil in Barre Woods Harvard Forest LTER site, Petersham, Massachusetts, United States -... | ecosystem: Environmental > Terrestrial > Soil > Temperate forest >...
GTGAAGCGTGGTGCAGACGGAAATTATTATGTCTTGAGCGCTCCGGGATCATCCGCTTCCGTTTTTAACGCAGCGGGTAAACTGCTGAAGAGAGTTCCAGCCTTCGAAGACAGCAAGAGTCCCAATCCCGTGTCATCCCAACTGGCCACGATCACCTTCGGCGAAGACCTGGACGTGGATGCGCAGGGAACCGTGTACGTTGCGGACCGCGGTGCAAACGCGATCAAGATCTGGGACGCCAAGGGGAATGAGCGCGTCGTAAAGCTCAATGGACCTGTGGCGGTAGCGGCGCTTCCGGAAGGGGAATTCGCCGTAGCAACTGTACATGAGCCACATTTGGTCATTGTGTTCGATAAGAACGGACGCGACGTACGCGAGTTTGGCGATCCCGAGCCGATTTCCGACCGGCCGGAGGTGAACCGCTTTTTGAATATCGGAATGCTCGCGACGGACGGCGGAGGCCATCTGTACTTCGCATTTCCTTACCTGCCGGAAGCGACCGTGCGGCAATACGACCGCTATGGGTACGCTGGGCAAGATATTCAGTATACGGGAATGGACGCATGGCCGGCTGCACAAGCGACTCGTAAAGAGATTGAGCGGCAGGAGAAGCGCGGGGACGCTCCCATGTTCAAGCGCATCCTGACGGCGGTTGGCGTGGAGCGAACCAGCGGAGAAGTCTGGATGGCGCTGGGCGACAAGCTGCTGCACTTCGACAAAGAAGGAAACCGGCGCGCAACCTACTTGATCTACACACCGGAAGGGGCGCGGCTCGAAGCCAATACGATTCTCATCGAGCAAGACCGTCTGATCATTGGAAGCGACCCGCTGGGCATCTACGAATTCGACCGGCCCGATAAAAAATCTCAACAATAAGAGAATTATCCTCAGGGTGATTTGGATGGAACCTGTGCAAAGATGCGTGCATGCGCGAAAATTTTGCGGGAATTCCCGCGCAAATATGGTCTGGCGAGCGAAGTTGCACAAGAATAGTGCTTGTGGAAAAGCTGTGCATGGGGTGTGCACCCCGGTGAATCCCTTCGCACACTTTTCGCTTGCCCAAGTCGCCCCAATCGGCGACAATCCCGCGCTGTCTGATAGCAGTAAGTTCGAGGGGCCGGCAATTCCATAAGGGCCGCGCACGGGGCGCCAGGGGAAAGCAAGACGCTCCCGTACGGGCATGATTCCCGAAGCCTGAAAAAGATAATGAAGGGACCTGCTTTCCACAGCTTATTCACATCTGTGGAAATTGCCGGGATAGATTTTCTCTTGCGATGACTACTGCGACGAATGCCTGGGAGCGGTTTCTTGAGCGCGTGAAGTCCCGGGTCAGCATCAACACCTACACCACCTGGTTTCAACCCACGCGTCTGAATCGCGCCGAGGGTGAAAACCTGTTTGTGCAGATCCCCAGCACGGTCTTCCGGCAGGTCCTGACGCGGACCTACGGCGAAATCGTCAAAGCGGTATTCCACGAACTTGGGACGCCCAACGTGAAAGTGCAGTACGTCTGTACGGAGGAAGAGCCCGTGCCAGCCGCTCCCACCGCATCCAGCGTGAAGCAAGCGAAACTTGATTTTGAGAGCAGCGATCATCAATTGAATCTGCGCTACAGCTTCGATTCGTTTGTCGTCGGCAAGTCCAACGAGTTTGCTCATGCGGCGGCGCGCGCAGTGGCGGAGCAGCCTTCGAAGGCCTATAACCCCCTGTTTCTCTATGGCGGAGTGGGCATGGGCAAGACGCATTTGATGCATGCCATCGGGCACACCATCAAGAAGCGCAATCCAGCGATGCGGCTGAGCTACGTGAGCGCCGAGAAATTCACCATCGAAGTGATCAATTCGCTGCGCTTCGACCGCATGACCAGTTTCCGCGACCGCTTTCATACGGTGGATGTTTTGCTGGTGGACGACATCCAGTTCATTGCAGGGAAAGAACGGACGCAGGAAGAATTTTTTCACACGTTCAATGCGCTTTACGAACAGCAGAAGCAGATCGTGATTTCTTCCGACTGCCTGCCAAAAGAGATTAATTCGATCGAAGAGCGGCTGCGCTCGCGGTTTGAATGGGGTTTGATCGCGGACATTCAGCCGCCGGATCTAGAAACCAAGATTGCGATTCTGCAGAAAAAAGCGGAGAACGACCGGTTTGGCTTGCCGGACGATGTGGCTGAATATATCGCGCGTGCGATCAAGTCCAACGTGCGCGAGTTGGAAGGCGCGCTGACTCGGCTGATGGCGTATGCGTCCTTGACCGGAGCCACCATTTCCCTGTCGACCGCTCAGCAGGTGCTGCGCAACATCATCGCTTCACAGGAGAAGCGTGTCACCATCGACCTGATTCAGAAACGCGTCAGCGAACATTTCAATATGCGCGAACAGGATTTGAAGGTTCGCAGCAACACCCGCGCGATCGCGTTCCCCCGCCAGGTGGCCATGTATATCGTGAAGCAACTCACGACGGCGTCCTTGCCGGAGATTGGACGGCAGTTTGGCGGTAAGCATCACACCACTGTGCTGCACTCGATTAACAAGATCGAGGAGATGCGTCGGTCCGACAAAGATTTGAACCGGACAATCACGCGCTTGATGGATACGCTGCAATAGCGACGGCGTTTTCACTCAGCCTATTTATCCCTAGTCACACATAAGTTTCCCGTTGGAATTGCGCGATGTGTTTCTCGTAGCCTTGTTGTTCTATGGTGTCGAGTTAGCGCGCGGAGTGTAATTTTCCGCGCGTGGAGACTTTGTGCATAGGCATTGGAGAAGTTGCGGAAATTCTGTTGAGTGTGGTGGAAGGTATTCTGTTTTACTGAGCTGAGTACAAGTACGACGCTGTGTTTTCACCGATTCCCACAGTTCGCCACCCGGAACACCCATCGCTAGGCCATTGGGATAGAGGTGGTTGTTGAGCTTTCCACAATTCCACTGCACTCATCACAACAACAAGCTTTAGTTTTTGGAAATTACTAAGTGCTTTTGTGGTTGTGATAGTGGTTCTGAGTTGTGGATAAAATGCAGGCACCATCCTTCTTCCAGTACTAAGTAAGAGAGTTCTGATTCCCCGTATTTCCACAGGTTTTACGCGCTTGTTTGGCTTTATACTTTCGGCAAAAGCGAGTACAGTACGACAGCGGTATAAAGTGGCGAGGAACCCGGATGAGCGCAACAGGAACCGCACGCGAGGAACATCAATCGATGGAATTCAGCGTTACAAAATCGGCGCTGTTAAATGAACTCAGCACCACACAAGGCGTCGTTGAGCGCAAGACGACGATCCCAATACTTTCTAATTTGTTGGTGGAGGCTAAAGGCAATCAGTTGACCATCACGGCAACGGACCTCGAGCTGAGCGTCCGCACGTCCTGCGAAGCAAAAATTAAAAAGGAAGGCGCGGGGACCATTCCAGCGAAAAAGCTGCTGGAGCTTGTGCGCCTGCTGCCCGAAGGCGAAATCAAAGTCAGGCTCCTCGAAAATCACTGGGTGGAAATTGTCAGCGACAGAAAAAAGTACAAGCTTGTTGGGATGGCGAAGGAAAACTTTCCAGCTCTACCGACAATGCCCCACACGCTCGTCAAAATCCCAGCTGCAATCATTGAGAGCCTGATCGCCAAAACAAAGTTTGCTATTTCAATGGAAGAGTCTCGCTACACGTTAAACGGTGGTTTGCTTATTTTGAAGCCGGATACCCTGGCGATGGTGGCCACTGACGGCCACCGTCTGGCGCTTGCGGAAACGGACCAGAAGCTCGCTGGCCTCAATGGCGAAGTGAAAGTTCTCATCCCGAAAAAAGCGATGGACGAAGTGGAAAAGCTTGCGAGCGCGGCTGGCTCCGATGCCTCGGTCGAATTCGCTAAGGATGAAAGCCACTTGTTTTTCCAGGTTGGCCACCGGCTCTTGATTTCGCGAATCCTTACCGGTCAGTTTCCGAATTACGAAGCGGTGCTCCCTCGCGACAATAGCAAGACCGTGGTGCTCGAGCGCGTGGAACTCAGCGATGCGGTCCGGCGCGTATCGCAACTCGCCGATCAGCGTTCGCATGCGGTCAAACTGGCCGTCTCCAAAGAAGGTGTTGAGATTTCCGCTTCAAGTCCCGAATACGGCGAGGCCAAAGAAAACATCGAGAAGGAATACAAAGGCGACGCGATCAGCATCGGTTTCAATTCATCTTACATGCTCGATTTTCTCGCCGCCGCCGCCGATGGTCCAATCAGCATCGAGCTAAAGGACGAACAATCCGCTGGCCAGATGCGCCCGCTCGCCGACGAATCCTACCGCTACCGCTACATCATCATGCCGATGCGCATCTGATTCAGCGCGCATCCCCACGATTGTACCGATAAACTATCCATGGTGTGATTTAGCCAAGTGAATAATATATTCTGCAACGCGCCTTCCTTGAGGTTCCAAGTTGGAACCTCAAACCTGTTTTTCGACGCAATAGCCTCCGCAAAACTCCATTGTTTCAACCGCCTTGATTAATCAGAAAATCCTTTTTGTTCGCGGCACTCACGTAATGCTCGCAACGCACTAAGAATTGCGCCGAGAAATTGACGTAATGGAAAAGCGCTACGATGCAAGATTTCAGGCGGTTTCCGAGACGATTCGCTGAATGCTGGAAACACCAATTCCAGCGAAAAAAACCGATCGGATTTCACGCCAGACTTGAATTCCCAGCGAAGCCATCCAAGCCTGCAAAGGTAAGTCTAAATGGCACAAAATAAGTGGTTTACGGAAGGCTTGTCACCTTTTCTGGCCTTGAGAAACGGCGTCCGATCAAGTACAATTTGTTGGCTGTCGATTCGCAGTTCGGTTACCTCCCAATCGGCACGTCGGCCAAGTAATTTCGGCACTGCAATTTAGCTTCGCGCCAGGAGCTAGTGAGCCGGAACCTTGGAGTTATGAAGTCTTCGCCACGTCTCGCTGCGCGAGATGGGATGGAGCAGGAACCCTACGAGTTCTGGATTCGTTCGATGAATCCGGAATCAAAGGGTAAGGCGACGTACGGAGCATTCCACGAGCACGCCTTTCCTCGCTTCACAAAAGTTTGAGCAAAGTTTTTAAGCGCTGAGGCCCGCCGCAAGGCTCGGGGTCCGTCTTTGGGCGCTAAGAGTTTCGTCAGGAGCATACATGGGCGATAAAGAGACGGTGGCCGGAAAAGTTCCGGGTCATCAATACGACGCGAAATCGATCAAAGTCCTCGGCGGTCTCGAAGCCGTGCGTCTGCGTCCCGCGATGTACATCGGCTCGACGGGAGACATGGGCCTGCACCATCTGGTGTGGGAAGTCGTCGACAACTCGGTCGACGAAGCGATGGCCGGCTATGCGGACGAAATCAATGTCACGGTACACGCAGATGATTCGGTCACTGTGGTCGATAACGGCCGCGGGATTCCCGTCGACATGCACGCCACGGAAAAGCGACCAGCGGCGGAGGTGGTGCTCACGGTCCTGCACGCCGGCGGAAAATTCGACAGCGACACCTACAAAGTTTCCGGCGGTTTGCACGGCGTCGGCGTTTCCGTCGTAAACGCGCTTTCGGACAGGCTCGAACTGGAAATCTCGCGCGATGGCGCGGTGTGGGAACAGTCCTACGAAAAAGGCAAGCCGACCACGAAGCTGAAGCAGACAGGCAAAACGCGCAAGACAGGCACAAGTGTCACGTTTCATCCAGATCATACTATTTTTGACAAAACCGTTTTTAGTTTCGACACACTTTCGCAACGCTTGCGAGAACTGGCCTTCCTGAACAAAGGGCTGAAAATCACCCTTACCGATGAACGCACGGAGAAAACCTCGGAATTCCGCTTTACCGGTGGCATCGGCGAGTTCGTCAAGCACCTTAACCGCGGCAAGACCACGCTGCATGATTCGCCGATCTACATCGAGGGCAAGCGCGGCACTGTCGAAATCGAAATCGCGCTGCAATACAATGACACGTACGGCGAAAATGTTTTCGCCTTCGCAAACACCATCAATACAGTGGATGGCGGTACGCACCTCTCCGGTTTTCGTTCCGCGCTGACGCGCACGATTAATAATTTCGCCTCGTCCGCGGGCATGCTGAAAGAACAAAAAGACGAAGTGACCATCACAGGCGACGACGTTCGCGAAGGTCTCGTGGCAGTGGTATCCGTGCGCTTGCCGCAGCCGCAATTTGAAGGACAAACCAAAGGCAAGCTGAACAGCGACATCAAGGGCGACGTCGAGCAACTCGTCAACGAAAAGCTGGGCGAATGGTTCGACAAGCACTCCACAGTAGCTCGCCGGATCATTTCCAAGTGCATCGATGCCGCGCGCGCCCGCGAAGCTGCGCGCAAAGCCCGTGAACTGACGCGCCGCAAGTCCGCCATGGATTCAAGCGGCCTGCCCGGCAAGCTCGCCGATTGCCAAGAGCGCGATCCTTCGCGATGCGAACTGTTTGTCGTTGAGGGAGAATCCGCCGGCGGCTCGGCGAAAATGGGCCGCGATCGAAAATTTCAGGCGATCCTGCCGCTTAAGGGCAAAATCCTCAACGTCGAAAAAGCACGTTACGACAAAATGCTCGGCCACGAAGAAATCCGCGCCATCATTACGGCGCTTGGCACCGGTATCGGCAAGGACGACTTCGACGCAGGCAAACTCCGCTATCACAAAGTGATTCTGATGACCGACGCGGACGTCGATGGCTCGCACATCCGCACGCTGCTGCTGACCTTTTTCTTCCGCCACATGAAGGAGCTGATCGACCGTGGGCACATCTACATTGCGCAACCACCTCTCTATCGCGTGAAGCGCGGCAAAACCGAAAAATACATTCGCGATGAACGCGAATTCGCGCACGAGTTGATGAAGCGCGCCACGGAAGATCACGTCGTGAAAGCGAAAGAAGGCGTGTCACTCGAAGGCGCGGGGCTGACGAAGTTTCTCCTTAATGTGCAGGAGTACGAAGCCGCGGCGGCGAAACTAGGCCGGCGTTTGCGCGAGCCGGGGCTGGTCGAGTTGCTTGCGGAGAGCGGCCTCGAGAAAAAGACAGATTTCGAAGACAAGAAAGCGCTAGAAAGGCTTTTGAGGGAAGTGGACAAGGCCAAACTCAAGCTCGAAGGCAAGGTTGCTTTCGACGAAGAGCACAGCCTCTACGAAATCCAGTTCGGTCCGCCACACAACCAGAAAGTGAACTGGGCACTGGCTTCGACCGCGGATTACAAGCGTCTGCGCGGCCTGGCAAAGCAGATCGAGGAGTACAACAAACCGCCGTTCACGGTTGCGCGCAACGGCGACAAAGTGAGCAAAGAAAACGTGCACGACGTCCTCAACTACGTCGTGGAAGACGCGAAGAAGGACTTCACGATCACGCGATTCAAAGGCCTGGGAGAAATGAACGCCGAGCAGTTGTGGGAAACCACGATGAACGCGGACACGCGGACGCTGCTCCAGGTCAAACTCGAAGACGCTGTCGCCGCCGAGGACATTTTTACCACGTTGATGGGCGAAAACGTCGAAGCGCGGCGCAAGTTCATCGAAGAAAACGCGCTCGAAGTCGTGAATCTGGATATTTGATCGGTGGCAGCCGAGTCCAATGCGGATGCGGGCTCGATTCGAAACGCTATTCGTTGGGGCTTGCTGCTAGCGTCGGTCTGCACTGCCGGATTTCGTTTGCCGCGTCTCGCGCATGAATACCGAGCGTGGCGAGACGCTCTTGGGTTCGGTGACAGTTCTGCCTCGGAAGGCTGGCACAGAGTTCTCACTGTCGAACTGATCGGCGTGTTGGTCGTGCTGGCCATCGGCGTCGGGGCTTTCATTCTATTGCGGCCGAAAGCGAAGTCCTCGACATGATGTGGCAGTTGGGTTGGACGACTTTGCCGGGGCTGCGCGGATTGAGTTGCAGCGAATTTCGCGCGACGCCCACGAGTGCGCCGGACAATGAACGTGGCGTGGCGATCGAGTTCGAGAACGAGGCCCAGCGTGACAGTTTTTTGAAGCAGCTTGGGGAACACTTTGGTCCCAGGCGTTTTACGAACGCAGCGGATGCGTTCGATTCAGTGAAAGCTTACGTGCTGGAGTACGCCGCAAAACGATAGACATTGCTTGTAGGGGCACGGCATGCCGTGCCCGTGCAGAACTGAATTCAAGCATCAGCGAGGGGAAATGGCGGACGAAACAAACAAGTCGGTACTGCTGCCGGTCGATATCGAAGCCGAGATGAAGAAGTCTTATCTCGACTACGCGATGAGCGTAATCATCGCGCGCGCACTGCCTGATGTGCGCGACGGCCTCAAGCCCGTGCAGCGCCGCATCCTGGTAGCCATGAACGACCTCGGCCTCGCTTCAAATCGCGGCTACCGCAAATGCGCCAAGATCTGCGGCGACACTTCCGGCAACTACCATCCGCACGGTGAAGCCGTCATCTATCCCGCGCTCGTCCGCCTGGCGCAGGACTTCAACATGCGTTACCCGCTCATCGACGGCCAGGGAAATTTCGGCTCCGTCGATGGCGATCCCCCGGCGGCCATGCGGTACACGGAAGCCCGTCTCGCAAAGATCAGCGAAGACATTCTCGCCGACCTCGAAAAAGAAACGGTCGATTTCGTCCCCAACTTTGACCAAACGCGCGAGGAGCCGTTTGTCCTTCCCTCGCGCATTCCGAATCTTCTGGTCAACGGCGCCAGCGGCATCGCCGTCGGCATGGCCACGAACATTCCGCCGCACAATCTGCGCGAGATCGTGGAAGCCGCGGTGATTTTGCTCGATAAGCCGGACACGCCGCTGAAAGAAATCATGAAGATCGTGCCCGGCCCGGACTTTCCGACCGGCGCGTACATTGCTGGCCGCGAAGGCATCGACGCTGCCTACAGGACTGGTCGCGGCAGCTTCATGATGCGCGCCAAAGCCGCCATCGAGGAAGTTGGCAAGGACCGCGAAAATATCGTAGTCACCGAAATTCCGTACCAGGTGAATAAATCCAGGCTGATCGAACGCATCGCCGAACTGGTGCAGACCAAGAAAATCGAAGGCATCTCCGACGTCCGCGACGAATCCTCGCGCGAAGGCATGCGCATCGTCATTGAAATCAAGCGTGGCGAGGAATCGCAGCTCATCCTCAACAATCTTTTCAAGCACACGCAAATGCAGGAATCGTTCGGCATGATCCTGCTCGCCATCGTAGGCGGCCAGCCGCGCGAACTTGGTTTGATTCCGCTGATCAAACTGTTTCTCGAGCATCGCCGCGACGTTGTGCTGCGCCGCACTCGTTATGAACTGCGTAAAGCCGAAGAGCGCGAGCACATCCTCGTCGGTTATCAGGTTGCTCTCGATCACCTAGACGCCGTCATCCGCATCATCCGCGGTTCCTCAGGCCGCGCCGACGCCAAGCAGAATTTGCTCAACTACTTTTCCGAGCAAGACGTCACGATCACCGAGAACGGAAAGTCCCGGAAGATCGAAGGTGTCAAGCTGGATGGCAGGAAGTACCGAGTCGCCGCGCTCGAAGGCGAAATCACGCGGTCCGTCTCTGACGGTCTGACGCCGATTCAGGTGGACGCTATTCTCGAGCTGCAACTCCACCGCCTCACGCAGCTCTCCGTCGATGAAATCCTCAAGGAATTGAAGTCCATCCGCGAGCATATCGCCGAGCTCAAGGAAATTCTCTCGAGCGAAAAAAAACTGAAACAGGTCATCACTGGAGAATTGCGCGAGGTCCAAAAGGCGTACGGTGACGACCGCCGCACCCAGATTGTCGACAAGGTCGACGAGATCAAGCTCGAAGATTTGATCGCAGACACCGAGATGCTAATCACGGTGAGCCATGCCGGCTACATCAAGCGCACCGCCGCGGACACCTACCGGCATCAATCGCGCGGCGGAAAGGGCCGCATCGGCGCGCGCACGAAGGAAGAAGACTTTGTCGAGCACATGTTCATCGCCTCGGCGCACAGCTACATTCTGCTCTTCACCTCGAAAGGCCGCGTGTACTGGCTCAAGGTATACGAACTGCCGGAAGCCGCCGCAGCTACGCGGGGCAAAGCAATCTCCAGTCTCGTGAAATTCCAGGAAGACGAAAAGCTTACGGCTCTCGTCGCGGCGCAGAACCTTGAAGAAGAGGGGCGCTTCGTCTTCATGGCCACAAAGAGCGGCACCGTAAAGAAATCAACACTGACCGAATTTTCGAATCCGCGCTCGACGGGAATCATCGCTGTTAATCTTGACGGAAAAGATGAACTTATCGGCGCCAAACTCACCGACGGCAAACAGATGATCTTCCTTGCCAGTCACGAAGGGCAGGCAATCCTCTTTCGCGAAACCGAGGTTCGCCCCATGGGCCGCAACGCCGGCGGCGTCAACGGCATGGACCTCGACAAGGACGACTACGTTGTGAGCATGGACGCGGTCCAGCCCGACTTTGAAATCATCGCCAAGGAACACAAGGTTACCATGCAGAGTCTTGAGGAGCTCGAAAACGAGCAGATCAAGGACTCCCTGGTGACGCTCATGCTCACCGTTGCCGAAAAGGGCTTTGGCAAGCGCACGCCGCTCGCGGAATACCGCATCACGTCGCGCGGCGGCAAGGGCGTCGTCAACATGAAGACCACCGACCGCAACGGCTCCGTCGTGGCCACACTGCAAGTCACAGAAGAGTCCGACGTGATGATCATCACCCACGACGGAAAAGTGATCCGTGTGCACGCGAACGAAATTCGCGAGGCGGGGCGCTCCACCCAAGGCGTTCGCCTGTTGCGCCTTGAAGAGGGAGATTCCGTCGCTGCCGCCGCCGTCCTGCAGGAAGAGCAAGAAGAGGAAAAGAAGTAATTGGGTCTCTGCCTTCTAGGGGCGCAGCTTTACCCTGAGGGCGAGCGAAGGGACGCTGCGCCCCTACAACTGCAATAGTTAGTGTTAGAATCTTTTCCCTTATGAAGATTACGCGACGATTATTTGCACTCCTGTTGCTCTTCTCCGCGCCATTGCTATTGTTTTCTCGGACGCAAACGCCGGCAAAGCCAGCCGCGAAGGCCCAGTACATCGCCTACATCGGCACATACACCTCAAAAACGACCAGCAAGGGGATCTACGCCTACCGGTTCGATCCGGAGAAGGGCCAGCTCGCCTCTATCGGCGTCGCGGCGGAGACGACAGATCCTTCCTTTTTGGCCGTGCATCCCAACGGCAAGTATCTCTACGCCGTGAATGAAGTCGGCAATTTCAATGGAGGAACCGGTGGCGCCGTGAGCGCCTTTGCCATCGACGCGAAAACCGGCGCCCTCAAATTCCTTAATCAAGTGCCCACGCGGGGCGCTGGGCCTTGCCACGTTTCCCTCGACAAGGAGGGCGCATTCGTCCTGGTCGCGAATTACGATGGCGGCAGCATCGCGTCGTTTCCTGTTCACGATGACGGCAGTCTCGGCACCACAAGCGGCTTCGTCCAACATTCCGGCTCTGGCCCGAACAAGGAACGCCAGGAAGGCCCGCACGCCCACTGGATTGGCACATCGCCCGACAATCGTTTCGCTCTCGCGGTCGATTTAGGCCTCGATCAGGTCATCGTCTATGGCTTCGACCCGATCAAAGGGGTTTTCACGCCGATGCTTTCCGGCTTTGCAATAGTGAAACCGGGTGCCGGCCCGCGCCATCTTACGTTTCATCCTAACGGCAAGTTTGCCTACGTGCTGAGCGAGATGGAGTCGTCTGTGACGGCCTTCTCTTATCAGGCGAAGACGGGCGGTTTGACGTCTCTGCAAACCATTTCCGCTCTGCCGAAGGATTACTCCGGTCCAAAGGAAGCCGCCGAGATTGCCGTGCACGCCTCCGGCAAATTTCTCTACACCTCGAACCGCGGCCACGACAGCATCACCGTTTTTGCCATCGACGAAAAGAAGGGAACGCTGAAATCTCTCGGTCAGGTCCTGACCGGCGGCAAAACGCCGCGCCATTTTGCGATCGATCCGACAGGCGCCTACCTTCTCGCCGAGAATCAGGAGTCGAACAATATCGTCGTCTTTCACATCGATTCCGCAACCGGCAGTCTCACCCCGACGGGCCAGACCATCGAGCTACCTTCGCCGGTGTGTATAACATTTGTCGCAGCTCAATAGCAGCGTTACAATCCGCCTTCCACTTCATACCATCGGGAGAACCAAATGATTCGTATTGGAAAAGTATGCGTGCATATCCTGCAGAGTTTCGCCATGTTGCTGTTTCTTTCCGTGGCGGCCGCCGCGGCGCTAGGTGACGGCGAGACCGCGCCGGCTCGCGACTCGAAACAGCCAGTCGACGACGCGTACACGGCGAAAATCCATAAATACACCACGCAGCCATTCTTCACCTCGCCGCTCGTCGACTATTTGCCCGCCTCGAAGAATGTTCCGACTCCAGAAGCCGTTCTCGGCGACGTGGCCGGTGCGCCAGGAATCCTTCCGTACGCGGAAGACGTGTACAAATATATGCGCCTCCTCGAAAAGGCCAGTCCGCGCGTGAAGGTCTTCTCCATTGGCAAAACGGAGGAAGGGCGCGAGATGATCGCTGTGGCGGTCTCTTCGCCGGAAAATCTGAAAAACCTGGAAGAGAACCGCGCGCAACTCGCGAAGCTGGCCGATCCCCGCACGATAAAACTGGATGACTCGGAAGCCGACCGCATCGTCGCGCAAGCTGTGCCCGTGTATTACATCACCGGAACAATTCATTCGCCCGAAACCGGGGCACCGACTGCGTTAATGGAGTTGGCGTACCGCCTTGCGGTCGACGAGAGCCCCTACATCCGCGAAATCCGCGAGGGCATGATCACGCTCATCACGCCGGTCGTCGAGGTCGACGGCCGCGACCGCATGGTGGACATCTATCGCTGGCATCTCTCGCACCCCAAGGATTTTTACCCGCCGCTGATTTATTGGGGCAAATACGTCGCTCACGACAACAACCGCGACGCTATGGGCGTAACACTCAAACTCACGGAAAACGTGCTCAAGACCTACGTCGGCTGGAAGGCCCAGGTGCTGCACGATTTGCACGAATCCGTGCCCTATCTCTACGACAACACTGCTGGCGATGGCCCCTTCAACGCCTGGGTCGATCCGATTCTCACGGACGAATGGGAAATGATTGGCTGGCGGAACGTTTCGGACATGACTAAGTTCGGCATGCCCGGCGTTTTCACTCACGGCGTTTTTGACACCTGGTCGCCTGGCTATTTGATGTTTATCGCCGCGATGCACAACGGCATCAGCCGCCTCTACGAAACATTCGGCAACGGCGGCGCGGACACGCTGGAGCGCACGCTCGATCAGGAAGAGTACGCGCGCACCTGGTACCGCCAAAATCCCCCGCTGCCGAAAGCTCTTTGGTCGCAGCGCGACAACAACAATTACGAACAAACCGGCCTGCTCACCTCGCTCCACTATTTCAACGAGAACAAGCGGCTCTTCCTGAAAAATTTCTATCTCAAAGCTAAACGTTCCGTCACCAAGCCCGGCGCAGAGGGTCCCGCAGCGTATGTTTTTCCCGCGGACGATCCACGCGTAGGCTCGCAAGCCGCGTTGTTGCAGGTATTGCAGAAGCAAGCTGTTGAAATCTCGCGCGCGGCGGCGGCTTTCACGGTCACGCTTTCCGTAAAAAAATCCGCGAAACCAAAAAAGGATGCGAAAGATACGAAAGAAAAGGAAGCGTCCCCTGCTCCAACCACTCGCGATTTTCCTGCTGGCAGCTATATCGTTCGCATGGACCAACCCTATTCACGAATCGCCGATGCGCTCCTCGACCATCAATACTGGAGCCCCGACGATCCACAGAAAACGCCGTATGACGATACCGGCTGGACCTTTGGCGAGCTTTTCGGCGTGCAAGTGACGCGCGTCACCGATGCGAAAGTCCTAGATGTTGCGATGGAGCGCGTGAAAGAAATTCGTGCGCCGGGTGGCGTGAGCGGCGAAGGCACGATCTATGCGATCAACAACAACGCCGAGCCCTCCCTAGCCACGTTGCGCTACAAATTGCACGACGCTACGATCGAAGCCGCCGAGGAACCATTTGAAAGTGGCGGCAAGAAATTCAGCCGCGGCTCGTTCCTCCTTCGCAACGTCACCCGAGCGCAGCTCAATGACGCCATCTCCGAATTGGGTTTGCAGGCGACGCCGGTCGCCGCGATGCCCAGCGTCAAAACGCATCCCGTGCGCGCCGCGCGCATCGCCTTCGTCCACACCTGGCTCAGCACACAAGCCGAAGGCTGGTGGCGCATCGCGCTCGACAACCTGGGCATTCCGTACGACTACATCAGCACGCAAACTGTCACCAAGACCAGCGACCTGAACGCCAAATACGATGTGATTCTCTTTCCGCCGGTCGGCTTCTTCTCAAGCCCGACGGCCATCATCAACGGCATGCCAAGCGCCTGGGGCAATCCGCTTCCCTGGAAGAACACGCCCGAAACGCCGAACCTCGTCGGCAAAAACGATTCAACGGACGACATGCGCCCCGGCCTCGGCTGGGAAGGAGTCGCAAATCTTCAATCCTTTGTCGCAAAGGGCGGCGTTCTCCTTACCGCAACAGACACTTCTCGGTTTGCGCTGTCCATCGGCCTCGCCGACGGCGTCAGCGTCGGCAACGCCCAGAAAATGAAAATCGTGGGTTCCGTAGTCGGCACGCGCCTCGTTGACGCCGCCAGCCCCATCGCCTACGGCTACGACGAAAAGCTCTCCGCCTATTGCGACAACGGTCCAATCTTTTCGTTGAGCAGCATTTCCGGAGCGCGCGGCTTCCGCCGCCTCGGCGGCGAAATGCACACCCGCCCCACCGGCCGAGGCACCGCCGACGATCCGGATTTCACGCCTGGACGCCCAGCCGTCGAAGTTCCCGACGAGCCCAAGTCCGAAATCTGGGAAAATCCCCTGCTCACCGACGAGCAACTACACAATAATTTCCGCGCGATCCCTCCGGCGAACCGTGCGCGCGTCATTTTCCGCTACGCCGACAGCAAAGATCTGCTCATTTCAGGTCTCGTCGAATGCGGCGACGAAATCGCGCAACACGCCGCCGTCGTAGACGTACCCACAGGAAACGGCCACGTCATCCTCTTCTCCATCAACCCGGTGTATCGCGGCGAAACGCGTGGCACGTATTCGCTCGTGCTCAACACCATCCTGAATTTTGACAGCCTCAACGCCGGCCGCAAACTGGCAGAGAAATAGCAGAGAGCCCCGCCGCTACTCAATTCCTGAACAGGGACGCTCTTCTAGCGCGTCCCCTCTTATTGGGATTTTCTGCCCCCGTTGGAGTAGAATCCCGCCCACACTTCGTGGAGCAGGAATGCGCTTG
>Ga0207136_1109_pt1 | contig 15220 bp, 19 predicted proteins | sample Alteio_BWMinHeat_8_FD_153552 | JGI IMG/M metagenome (GOLD analysis project Ga0207136, IMG submission 153552) | Enriched cells from forest soil in Barre Woods Harvard Forest LTER site, Petersham, Massachusetts, United States -... | ecosystem: Environmental > Terrestrial > Soil > Temperate forest >...
CCAGTTGACTCAAGAACTTGCCGAAACCAGTGGTTTGTAATATCGCAAGCGGACCGCCAGCACTTTCTTCGAAGTGATCACATCGTGCGTAGATGAGTTCCGCTTCTTTCGCTTCAATACGTGGGATCTTCTGGCGATCGCGTCCCCGATTCCCGGGTGCGGTATCAGGCATGTAAGAATCCTCTTTCCCGATGATCTGGCGGTCTGCGCTTGAAGAGCCGCCCGTGGATCGACGGCACATTATAGAAGAGAGAATTGTGAATTTTCTTGGGGTGACTAATACAAGCGCCATTCGACGCTAGTCTCTCGGCCCTGACAGAATATCGTCGCATCTCCGTGCCAACACACGCGCCAAAACCTGGGAATCGTTGGCGGCATCGACAGGATCTCGGCACAGCGCAGAGCGGAGCGCCAGCTTCAACCAAACAGAGGAAGTCGGATCGAACAGCAACTCGACAATGCTCGGTACTTCCTCTGTGTTGTTGGGTTCGCTCATCCAAGAACTCATATCGATCTGTGTTCGCATACAACCGCCACTCCGCTGCTCCGCGCGACTGGATTCTCTACGAATGGACTCTCGGTCTGTTCAGCCGCGATCGGTGCGGGTACCAGCAGATGGCAATGATGGCAACCGATGCAACACGCCGCCGCTGTCACTTGGGCGACGGCACGCTGAAAGCGAGTTGGCAACTCTGCGTTCTCCCCCGATCGCGTGTAGAAAACAGGTGACACGGCGCCGCAAAATCCTGAATCCTTACCCCAGAGTTCCATCTCCAAGTTGCCGCGCCGGCCGTAAAACAGGACAGAACTTTCCAGCCGCGGCTTGGCGTCGTTTGCGAGTTCCATCAATGAATGGCGTGTGATGAGCAGGTCATACGTTCGCTCGATCCGCACGACCTCGAGACGGATTAGCACTGGCGCGACCACGATGGCGTGCACGCCGTTCACTTGGATACTGTCCACTCTCTGCAGCCACGTTAATTGGTTGCCAATTTCGTCTACAAAACTTGAATAAGCTCCCAAAGCAGCGACCGCACCGCCCGACTCAACACCACGCAGCACATACTTCCGACTCTGATGCTGATGCTCGATGGAAACTGTCGGCTGGCAGTAGATACCAGCGGATCTCAGATGACTTAGGACAGGGCTCGGCAGCCGCAGTCCTTGACGCGCCAGAATCTCCATATCCGGCTTATGAATGGTTGGCCTTGGCTGAGAGTGCATATTCCCCCTTTCGCGAGGCTCGAATCGGTTGGCCGACCGCCTCTCGAATCATCTCTTTCGTACATCCCGCCCAACATCGATACTTGCGCGGGTCCGCAACCGAGATCGCCAAATTGTCCCCACTGTGATCCCGACCTTGCCGCGAACATGAGGGACATCGTGTCCAATAGTTTCCGGATCGCTTCAGTGCGGCCTGTACATAATCCAGAATGTGGAACTCCCGCCGCAAAGGATCGTAGGGAGGTAAGTCAATCTTAGGTTTTGGGTGGAACTCCCCCGGCATTTGGAGTCCATTGATGAATCGTGAAATCTCCAACTCCGTGATCTTTCGCAACCGAAGCAAGTAATCAAGTTGTACTTCAGCGTCGTATGCTGCTCCATAGAACCAATACCGCTTTCCCGTGGCTCGATGCACGCCGAGGGGCCCGCGAATCGCATTGCCGAATTCCTCTGGCCCGAGTTGATCCTGCCGGGGGAAGATCTCGATTCCGTCGGCTAGTCCGCCGCCCTTGACCGGAACCTTGAGACGAAGGGCGAGATTGTAGATGTAGATGCGGCAATCCCGTGCCAATAGAGGTTGCTCGGCAAAAATCCAAAGGTGAGCGCCACGGCGTGACTTTTCGAGGGCGGCTTCTATACCGTCTTGGTGCAGTTCCCATTGCAGCTTGAGAAGATCTTCCAGGGCATTGTCGTAGTCGGCATCGATCGCCACCCACTTGCAACGTTGTGTTCTTGGATTGAGCGCGTATAGGCCGATTGTCCGCTGTCCGTTTAGATGTTCTTCGAGAGTCTGCAGCGATAGGCTGCGGCCATTCTTCGGCCGATAGTAATAGAACTTGCCGTTCGGTGCCGGCTTGTGGGATTGCACCGTGTAGGCCAGGCGGTTCGTGAACAAATCAAAATACCGCGTTGCCATTTCGGTCGTCGCGCGTCCTGTTGAGTTCATAAGCGATCTCCCTCAGGCTGTTGCGGCGTAACCTTTCCCGACCTGCAGAAAACCTGGTTTCGCTGCCCACGAAACCAGGTCATACTCGACCACCAGTTGGTCGAACTCCGACGCGGTCAAGTTGTCGTCCCTTCCGCTCGCGAAATCGACAAAGAAGAACACGCGGCGATGGCGGTCGTACAGGTAGATAGCGCCAGAAGCGGGCTGGTCCGGCACGGTTTGCAAGAGCAAAACGCCTTCCGGCATTTCGATCCAGCGCGAAGCGATACCTTCGCCAGCGATGAGGAAGACTTTCATGATGTGCTCGATATTGGCATTGTTGGACAGGCCGATATCGTCGATCGTAAATAGTGGTGAGAATCGTACGGGACCTCGGCTCTCGGACATGATGGTCTCCTTTCGGACCGTGAGACTGTGAGTTTCTCGCATTGTGGTTGTGCAAACCCCGACCAGGACAGCACAGCCGAATCAAACCACAACGACAAATAGAGCCGGTGATTTGCCGGAAACCGCCAGCCATGATTTGACGTCGCTCGGGATGACGAACACCTCGGGAAGCTCGAAGTTACACCTGTCAAGACGAACAAGCTCAACGCAAGTACAGCCACTGCGCTGCCACAAGAGCAAGCAAAACCTTCCGGCATCGCACAGGAGCGTGCCAGGCCACACGCCGCACAGGCACCCAAATACATCAACGATGTAGACCCCAAAATCAGGGGGGAGTCAGAAGGCAAACCACTGAACGCCCGCACGTTAGAGGGCCTCCAAAAGTGGCATCTTCGCGCCAAACGCGCGCCGAGAAAGCCACGAGAAACGGCCAATAAGCGGGCAAAGAGGCGCCAATGGATAGAAAGCCGTCATGGAAGCAAGTCGCTAAATCTCACTCCCGTGGTGTTGTGTCCGGTAATGACAGTGGTATCAAGCAGCAATTGCGCGAAGTCTGCTGCGTTGGCAAACGCCACGGTCATGTTGACTGACTCGAATTCGTGCACGAGGTGTACGAGGATCTCCAGTCCTGAAGTCAGATACAGTACGCAGCCTACCTGGCGCTCACATTCGAGTGCCTTCCGCACGCGCTCGTACTGCCTGGAACTCTTCAAACTGCGTTCGTATTCGAGGGCAAAACACGCTTTTCTGTCGCCAATCCATACGTCAACAATGGCGTCGTAATCTTTCTGATAGGGCGATCGCGAAATTGTATTGAACGATGCGACTTCAACCTCCGAGTGCCAACCGGCAAGCAAGTTCTTATGCGCAAGCGCCAATTGGATTGCGTTCAATTCCAGCGAATGAAAGACTTGTGCAGGCTGTGGAAGATGCTCCGTACTGGAGTGCAGGACAGTCGTAAACTGCCCATGATGTTCCAGTAGGGCCAGCCCTGCTTTGCTTATCCGATAGACGATCGAGCCGGCGCCAAATACCCCTTCGCAGATCGAAAGGTGACCCGAACGGACCAGCCGCCGAGTCCGCCAGTTGAAGCTGCTCCGGCAGCGATCAAGGCAGTGGTATGCCATCATCTCAAACAGCTGGTTGTGGCTTACAAAGCGCGAATTGCGTACCTGCCGCAACAAAGGAATATCGCGTTCGGGACTAACAACCAGACTGTTCTTTGCATAGCGCATATCGAATAGGGCGTTCACCACTACTGGCGTATTGCAGGATCTCGTCCAATGGCATCGAGGTACTCCATGAGTGCCCGGTTGAGATCCACTAAGGCTTGAATCCGTTTCGAGGTTGTCAGCTTTGAAAGCTGTGTAACTCGTTCCACGAGTTCGGGTGGTATGTCCATCTTGTGCTGGGAAAAGTACTGACAGAGGTCGGCCAGCCGTGTGCTCTCTTCGGCCAGTTGTTTCTGATCAAGAGGCAACTCACGAAGGCGTTGTTCGTATTCATTTCGGTCTTCGATTGGGCCCGACGCGCCGCCGGACTCAAAGTTGTCTAGGGCCCCCAAGACTTCGTTGGGGCGTTTTTCCTTTTCGTCTTTCGCCATCTTCGAGACTCCTTGCTATCTCAAGAGGTCTGCTCGACCCGTGAGCTGCGATTCCTCTCCTGCTCCGCCTGTAACTTGCGCCCAGCTTCGTTCAACTGACGGCGCAGATGCTTTTCCGTTTCATGAGAGCGACCGAGTTGCTGCTCCAGAGAATTGACCCTTGTGACGAGTTCGACTTCAGGCTTGAACAAAGCAATTTGGCTGCCGAGAGCTGGCGCGGCGGAGACGGTGGATGAACGTTCAGTTGTCGGCCTCTCACTGTTCGCTTTGGGCGCGGCGGTTACGCTCGCTTGTGTGACTGCCGCGTGACTGCGGGCCGGGTGCGATGGCGGCCGATCGACTGGGTCTGTGAGATTTGTCGAAGATCGCTGCGACGCGAGTTTCAATGTCGCCAAGGACGCGGTCAGGGCGCGATTCCTTTCTGTGACCTGCTGTAGCTGTGTATTGGACCGCGCAACCGACTGTTCCAATTGCGCGAGCAGTTCGGCGGATGACCACTCTCGCTTGGCCTGAACCCGGTGCTGATAGACAATGACGATGAAAAGACAACCGAGCATGCCCAATGCAACGATGTTCGACCAAAAGTATGCGTTCTTCACGGTTTCTTTGAGCACCATCGAACGGCTCTCGCCAATGCATTCTCCGTAGTCAGTGTTCGACGGATTGATACGCTTCAACGAGAAATCGACGAAGCCATCCCGTGGTTCGGAGGAACTCTGATGAGTTGCAGGGTCGTCGTTCGAGTGGCCGGATTGTGCAACCGAAAACGAAGACAAGATCGCGATAATGACCGCGCATGCCGCGCCGAGAGATGCCCGGCTCAAATCCATGTTAACCGTCCGGTGCGCACCGCCAAATGGCGGGTTCGCTGCGCAAGATCGTGATCCTTGAAGCGCAGATTCGCCCCGTCAAGGTGTGAAGGCGAGAAGAGCCGAGGGTAGATTCTTGGTTCGATCCCGGGGAAGCAATAATTATGTGGCCTGCGTACGTGCAGATGAGAATGGAGCGTGCCCTGCAGCGGATCGGTCATCAGGATTTCCATCTGTCCGACTGGGAGGTTCTTGATGTGCTCCTCCTGGGCGCGGGTGTCTTTGATTTCAGTCTCACTGCCGAAGCCGATGGGCTCGTATTTATCTTCAAAGACACCAGTGCGCTGGACCGTAAGCGTGCGCCGCTTCTGACGCACACGAGCTGAGGCCTTCAGGAAATATTGCGCGGTCTCTTCATCGCGGGTGTGCAAGACCATGGTGGTGTTGGGCGCCGAGGAGACGTCGTCTTTGAACCCCCGGCCAACCTTCAAGAGTTGTGGCAGTGATTGGAGTGCGAACAGGAAGGCAGTATTCGTTCCCCGTGCGGTCTGCAGGATTTGGGAGAAGTTCGAATAGGCGAAGGGTGCGAATTCGTCGAGAATAACACTGACCATCGGTCGATTCTCGCGGCGCCGTTCCTGCGCGTTCTCGTACCGCTTGCCGAGGATCAATTGCAGGTTCTGGAGCAACATACGGCCTAGCGCCGTAACAGCCTTAGAGTTCTTGTTGGTATTGAGCGAGACGAAGAGGATCAACTCCTTATCAATCACCTCGTCGAGTGAAAGCAGTTCATCATAAGCGCCGGTGATGCGCGAAAGGTCATCTCCGAGGAACGTCATCAGCTCGTTCAAGAGACCCTGAATTTTGGGCACGCGCTCCCGGTCTTGGAACGACTGCTGCAGGTTCCGGACCGACATCTCGAAATTCAAACGCTGCTGATGGTTCAATCCAATCTCCGCATCGAGACAGGATCGGGCGATCGTGATCTGTTCGTTCAATACGTGTGGGTCTAGCGCCAGGACCAGCACGTCATGGACATTGAAGCGCTTTCGGGTGTGGGCGAGCACGCGCACAAGATCGTTCAGATAGGTAGCCTGATGTCCGTGAAAGAAGTCCTCTTTCAGATCGAAGGACTCGAAGATGAAATTGGCATGCTCCTGAAACAGCCCGTGCTCGCTAAAGAACGGGTTATAACGCGCAGAAAGTTCGGGCTGGGAAGGATCGAGGACACGCAACTGGTGCATCCGACCAGCGGTCTCGATTGCCGGGAGAAGATCGGAGAGGAATTCCTTGTCGGCCTTGCCGTCGAAAATCAGCATGGGAATCCGGTGCGGATCATTGGGTGGGCCAACCACTCGGAAGACATCTTGAGTAATGATGTTCTTGAGCAAGGTCGTCTTACCCGATCCGGTAGCACCGAAGACGATGGACTGCAGTATGCGCGTCGCGTCGGACCACAGCCACGGCTCGCGATGGACGTTGTAGCCGAGCACAATCGAGTTCTGCTTGCGCGCAGCCGCGACAGCGTTCCGATCTTTGGCAGGGCTGACAAATAAAGGAGGATGGGGCCAGTTTCCTTCGCGGCGTCGTCGCAGAGTGACAAAATACCAGGTCAGTGACGCCGCGGCGACTAAACCGTACAGCGTATACAAGGACAGTTCGATGAGCTGAGCGGCGCGGACGTGAAACCGCGTCGCAAGGATATAGTAGCCGCCCGCCAGCACGATGACAGCGAGTCCGGAAACGATAAGAGCGATACTCTCTTCCTGGTTGTGATGATACGTGCGGCGCCCCAGGCGATATTCGTTCGTGTAACTCATAGCTGAACCAAACTGAAGAACACGAATGTTGCTCCCGCAAGCAGGGCCATCACAGCTAGCAAGAGGACGATGAAATTGAGTCGGAGGTTTCCGTTATCCCTCTGGGGCTTAAGGGGATCTTCGATGCAGCGAAGAAACGCATGTCCGATCCATTGCTGATCGATGGAATGGAAACTTCGCAAGCGTTCGATCAATTCAGCCGTTCGCCGTTTGTCCGTCATAGCTAGAGTACGAATGTGGCCTTCACACCATTGCTAAACACCAATTGCACGATCGCTCGGGACTTCAAGTTCTGCCGGATGGGAACCACTCCCTGCGTTGCCTCGCCCGGATGGAGGTCGTTGACCTCAGCTTCGGCGTGAGCTATGGGCAGTGCCAGCTCATGCGTATCGCCGAGTTCGTCAACCATGTTCCGGTCGAGTTGGGTGTGTGCCAGGGTCGCCAGCACAACGTGCGAATCTTCTGCTGTCAATAGGGATGCTGCCGGTGCATTTACGCGATATAACAGGCTGCTGTTGTTTTCAATCGTGTAATGGACATATACGGTGCTCTGCGTTCGGAACACTTGTTCCACCTGCACGGTCACCTGATTTTTCACTTTACGGGGAGTTCTTTGTTTGATCGGCTCGGCTCCCAGCAACGCCCGAGTGAGTACCACATCGGCGACCTGATCCGCGTCGATCTCGACGATAGGCCTCGCGGGAAGAATGGGCTCAGCGCTGTCAATCGCGAAGTTCATGTCCTTTACCTCCTGTGTGATTTCAAGCTCGTAAGCAAAGCGCCGGGAGGCTGTCCAAACGAAGAGATCCGTCGCTGCTCCCGACTTGATTGGCTTGACGAAGACCTTATTAGCCTCTCGTTCAATCTGAAAATCGGAACTGCCGGCAGCTGCCAGCGTGACCGGCTCATGAAATTCCAGGACTGTCAGATGGTTCAGGGCGGTCGCAACGTGGACGACGGCATGCGGGCTGGGAGGGCCCGACTGCTGCGACAATGCGGCGATCGCACAAAGGCTATAGATAAGGATGATCGAAACAGATTTTTTCATAAAATACCTTTTAGGCCCTGAGCGGAATCCAGAAGGATTTCCGCTCAGGACGGTTCGCGCCTCACATGACCCAGGGCGCATCTCCCATTTCCTCATCGCTGAAAGCACCGGGATTGAATTCCACGGCTTCATCGCCTATGGCAGCAGGAACTGCCGCCACCGCCGTCTCTAATTCAGCGTGAGAATCGGTTGATGCTTCTTCCTTGGGTTGTTCGGATTTGTCGTCGTCAAGTAGAATCTTCCCGTCCACGTACTTGAACAGGAAGGTGTGTTTCTGTCCTCCTCTGGTGAGTGGATCGACCAGGAAAGTACGACCGTACGAGTCGATACGGACGAGTCCGTCGTAGAGCCTGGGAACCTGGACCCGGACGGGCTTGCCACCCGTTCGTTCCGCAAGCTTCAGGATTAGCTCCTGCGGAAAAGCAAGAAAAAGAATGGAGCCACTGGAGCGTTGTCCGGTACACACGATCCGGTTCAGCGCCTGCAGCCAGCCCATGCGATTCTCCGCCTTGTTCTGTGCCCAGATGCGGATGAAAGCGAGAACCGCCTTCATCTCATACCTGCCCCGTTCTTCGTCACCGTGGCATGCGCCGTATGCCTGGTTCATGGCAAACAGCTTCTGCCGACGTAACTCCTTGTCAGCGCTCTGCCGCATCGTGTCCCATTCGGCCTTAGCCTTCTCCAGTTGTTCTTTGAGTTGCTCCCGTCTTGCAGCAATCTTGCCGACCAACGCGGCATAGACCCGATTGACGAAACGGCAATCTTCCAGCATCTCGCGGGTGACCTGTTCGCCCACCACGAGCGCCTTGAACGCCTCAATCGGAGCTTTGTTGACGAGTAGATCTTCAATCTGCTTGCGGACATGGTTGTAGAGATGGCCGACGTGATCGGTCTTGTCCACCTCCAGATGTAGCGGTAAATCAGAAACCCGACGTTCGTTCTTGTAACGAAGCCAGGGCGCCTGACGTACCTGTTGGCGTATTTCGGCGACCAGTTTCAGATCAGGCTGGACTTGCCACTTGAGGCTGTCGAGCGCGTTTTGGAGTTCCTTGGCCAATTGCACAGCAAGCTCTTCGTGACCAGCCGCGCGGCAAGAGGTCATCAAGTCGGTGATCGAGCCGATGTGGTTTCCTCTGGCCTTCATGGCTACGTGCTCCAGATTGAACCAGGGGTCTTTAGCCTTATTGGCCTTGTTTTTCCCCTGTTGCTCCCCGAGGCCTCGGGAGAATCGGTTCTTTACAAACCGCGGGAACCGGTCCTCTTCGACAACGCAAACCCAGTCGAAATCGAAGTCGCCGCCATTTTTCTTTGCCGTCTCCGAATGGAGAACATGAGTCCCCTCCAGTCGAAGCTGGCGCTGAATCAACTCGCGAATTTCCGAATCGGTGAGCGTGCAGTTACTCCGGCAAAGATTGTTGTTCAGTTGGGCTGCGATCTCGCCGTCCGAGAGATTTCCGAACGGGAGGAGGTCATCAACCATGCGTATCGGATAACGGACGCAGAGGCCGTATTTTGAAGCCAGCGGAATGATGGCTTTGTGTTCGGGAATCCAATCGGACCCCGAAAACACTTGGCCATCTTTCAGGAAGAGATATCCGTCATCCATGAGTGCAAATGCTGGAAGACGAAAGCCCCCGCCGGTTGCTGCCTTGAACGCCCAGCGCGCCAGTAGTTTGTTGAGTTGGTTGTTCACGTAAGGATGACGGACGATTTCTCCGCTCGCGTCGGCTAAAAGCAGCCCTTCGACGACCCGGAATTCTTCGCTGTCGGGCTCCACTCCATCCGGCAGAGATTTGTCCGGATGGTGACCAAGGATTTCGAGTAAATCCTCGTATCGGCCTTCGCCCACGGCCTCACTCAGCTTTGCCACCTGCTTCATCGCCTGTGGCAGGATTTCCAGCTGAATTGAGTCTTCCGGAGCATGTTCGACCAACGTGTAACTGGACTCGAACTCGAGCTGACGGGAAACTTCGCGAATGCCCACTACGACATGCCCGCGAAATCTTCTGCCCGGCCCGAAGATCGAATACATCACAGAAGGTTTCTTCAGCCCTGGTTTGACCGCGCTTTCCGGGAGAACAAAATCCGCTTCCAGCGCGTCCGAAACATCATCCTTCATGATTTTGAATGCGCCTTTCGCCTGCGTATCGGCGAAGGCCATACGGAACTGGTAAAAGCGTTCTCCTGGGAGACGTTTCCTGACAGCTTCCCGTTTCGCATCCTGCAGAAGAACTAACTCTTCGGCCTGATCTTGGCTCCCGTCGCTCGCCTTTCCATAGCGCTCGCGTCGTAAGCGTTCCACCTGGGCCGAGAGGGTTTCGTCATCATGTTTTTGTTGGAGGCGCTGGAACATTGACTGCCTGATCCATCCGCGGCAATCATTGGTTCCAAGCTTTCTGTCGGGCACAACAAGGACACGTGCCTCGGGTTCCTCCGTCATCACCTTGCAAGGCGAGACAAGGATCCCGAAGTAAACAATCGCCGCCTGCGGCCAGTGCTGGAACCGCTCGGCAATCGCCTGGCTGTGCTCCCGGTCCACAAAATAGAACTTTCCTTTCTTTGCTGAACCGCTGGCGCCTACTAGTTTGTAGTGAACCCCGTTCCAGACGAGCCGGGCTAGAGCGTTCTCGACCTGTGACTCCTCGTAGTCGTCGAGAGGCTCGGCCGGCACGTTTACACTGGCCACCATGATTCCGGGATAGAGCACGCTGAGCAGCGTGTTCTTGAGTGGCTCAAGATCGTGCAACCGCGGCGCGACTCGTCCGTTGCGGTCGATCTCAAGGTTCTGGAGTTGGTCGGCCGGGATTCTGTAATTATTCGTCATCGTATTTTTCGTCATTGTTTTTTCTCCTTAACTATTTGTTTCCTGGGAGACCCGGGATCGAGTTAAGGAGTTTGCGTGACCGCAAGCTTCAGCGCTCTCACCTGGCTTCCCCGTTTCGGTTACTGGGTCAGGCTTCGAGTGCAAGAAGCGCCGGTCAGCACATTTCCCCGCATCAAGCTGCAGGGCACTCAATGGACCAAATAAGCCTCTTGGTCGTCTGAGAACTCGTGCTGGTTTTGTCGAAATTGCTCTACGTCATTTTCTGGGCGACCGCCTGTTTCACGATCACAGGATTTCCGCCATTCACCTCCGGAACCGCCTTCCATGCCGTTAATGTGTAGAACGACTGACCGGTTCGGAATGCCTCGATCAACGCCTCTCCTTCGCTTGCCATTTCCTGGCCGAGTTCCGGCTTTGCTGGCAACGACCCTGGCTTAATCAGAAAATAGCGGAGAGGTGCAGCATTGCTATTCCGCCGCTTGCGCGGCGTGTGGGTGCCCTCAACTGTCGGCGCACTCGGCCGTTCTGTCGCTTCTGTTGTCCCTTTGCCTTCCATACCCAAAGCTCCCTGTCGCCAGATTTATCTGAGACCTAAGTCCGCCTGTTGCAGCACCCAGTCCCGCTTCTCGCCTTCGATCGCCCGTTCCCAGTACTCTCCGATTAGCAGCCCACTCGGGTTTCCCTCTGACCGTTTCTCAACCAACAGCCTCACATGGAATTCGCTGACCACTTTGTCGATGGTTTCGTTGTGTTCGTGAATGTGGTGGATTTCTTTAACCCCAAATGCCGTATAAGTGAGCGAATCGTCCTTGGAGGCTTCCAGCGAACGCATTTGAAATTCCGAGGTCGTCTGATCGTCTTCGATCTTTCCGATGAAGTCGTCTTTCTGCATGCCGGCGTAGGCCGTGCGACGTAGGTTGGCCGTCATCATGTTCAAACTGTCAGCCCAGTTGCGGCTCACATTCGTCGGCGAAAAGTTCAGATAGCGTTCCAGGAACAAGCGCACGAATGCCCGCTTCTCAAATTCGGTCGGCTCCGAGCCAGGCCCTTGCGTTACCGAAATGCCTGGTTTCGTCGCGCCCAGAACCGTTGCCAGGCCGTTCGCATCCACACGAATGACTGTGGGAGGCTGCAGGCGAACATAAACGGCGAAAGCCAACGCCAACATCGTTGTTGGAATGCAAAAGAACGCTAGCAACATTGCGCGGTTGGCGTAGGCACGCAGGATCCCATCATGCTCGTAGTAACGGCTGTAGCGGAGCTTTTCCGGCGCGTCGGCTTCGTTAGAAGGGTGTTTCTTTTTCAACCACATGTTCTTATCCCAGTAAATTTCCAAACTATAATCAGCGGTGTCGGCCAAATAACCGGCCGAAGAACTTTCCGATATAAAAGAAGATCAGGGTCGTGATGCTGTAAGGCCGGAACTTTGTGCCTTGCGGCTCCCAGATTGGTGGCTGCCTCCACATAGAAATCTCCTCGTCAGAGTTAGTTGTTCTCGGCATTGTCCTTTCCCGCGGCTCTTCCGAGCGCTTTGCCCACGTTAAAGCTGATGACCTGGGTCACCGAGTGTGGGCGATAGCTCGACTCGTGCCCGCTCCGGCTGCCCGACATCGCGACCGCAAGATCTCGACCTCGCGAGGGTTCGTTGTTGCTCCTGCTCGATGTAGGTCCCGGACTTGTGTTGCTGTTCATCGCACTGGCAACTCCAGAGCGAATGAAATCACGCATCGAAGGAGTAGGAGGTGCCGCAGACGATGCCAGAACGGTAGATGTGGACGAAGAGCCACCACCGGACACAGTAGCGCCGGCCAAAGCGGGGCTCGCGCCTGCCGCAAAGCCACTGACTCCAGCCAGGGCGGCACCCGTTGCAACCGCACCCGCCCGGACCAGTGCAAACGTCGTCGACCCCACATCCCCAGAAATGATGCGCTTAGCGATAAACGGAATCAGGGCGATGGCCAAGGCGTAGAAGATACTGACGAGACCCAGAATGACCGAGTCCCCCGCGCCCTTCAGGAAACCGAGGAAACCATTGCCCAGGATGTTGTTGACTTGATTCACCTGTATGGCAGTGATGAGCGAACCGAACACAGCATAAAGAATGCCCCAGGCGTTCCAGATCATCACATTAATGGCATACGTCTTCCCCAACTGACCGACGCCGGACATAGGAATGAGCGCGAGTACCAGAGGCCCGACCACATAGAGCACCGCGCCAAACAAGGTGTAGAAAAAGCAGAACACTATCATCGCCAAGGCATAGAGAAGATAGGCAACCACAAGCAAGACCACCGTGATCGTGGCTGCCGCATCGCCTGTGATGATGTCCGTGAGGGTCAACGACGGGTTGTTGGCGAACTGTTGCTGGAGCTGTCCCATCCAGCTCTGGAACATGTCTCCCGCGCCTGAGCTGCTGCCGATGAAATTCGCCACCGTATTGAAGGAGCCATTGACGCCGCGGAATACTGTCGCCCAGTTGGAAAGGATCATGGCGACGACTAGATACTTGACGGCCGTTCCAGCAAGCGCCTGCAAATCGCCGCCACGAAACGCCGCCTGATATAGGCCGATCAGAAAACCGATCAGCAGGATCGCGAACGCGAAGTTCGTGACCGTCGAGATAATGGCTGTGCCATCAATCCCGGCTAGCGCCGTGTTCAGCAGTTGCTGGAAATAAAACACGGCTACTGGACCCCCTGCTGTAAGACTTGGTTGCCCGTAGACTGGAGGCTCGCCGCATGGGAAGCGCTGAACTTGAGCTGTCCACTCGAGTTGGCCAGCTCGATGGAACGCACTCTTACCAGCTCCGCCATGGCGGACTGTGTGTAGGCGTTGGCTCTCACTAGCCACGCCGCGGTCTCCGCCTCAAGGATGGTGGAAGTGCCAGGCGCGGCAGTTTGGAGTTGTTGATTGATCTGCTCGGCTGCCTGAAGCTCCAGGTTAGCCAGGGCATCGATCTCCACTGCCTTCTTCATGGCAGCTTGCGCTTCGGCGTCGGTCATGTCGACCATGTTCCGGACAGGCTGCGGCGCGTTCGTAGGCGGCATCACGGCGCCATACAAAGCGGAGTAATTGCTTGTGATTTGCGGCATCGCACTCGGATTGCCTGAGAGCAGGCTTTGTTCGAGCAGTTGCGGTGTTCGCAGCGTCGCGCTCGATATCGGCAACTGGAACAGCTGGCGCATCTGGACGAATTGACTTTGGAATTGAACCGCCATGTTTCTGGCCTGAGTAATCGCAGTCAGCGGAAACACCACCTGTTGCTCGAAATTTGCCGATTGCTGTTGACTCTGCTGAATAGAGCCCAGCGGCGTCGCGACGGCGTTTTTGAGCAGGCCGGAGATTGCGTTGAGCCCGACCTGCATCATGGCGCAGCAGGGATCAAGCCCCAGCTGGCTGCGGGCCTTGCTGGGGAGCAGCGCAACTACAATGGCCAAACCGCACACCGCGGTCACTGCATTCCGGAGAAACTTCCAAGAGCGAGAGAGCGTTGGTCGATTCATGTTCAAACTCCTTAGGGATGAGACAGCACTTGTTGGATCTGGTTCTGGAGATTTTGCGTCGCTAGGGACCTCTGCTTGAGCAGAGCATTCTGGTGCGCCAGCTTCGTTGCTTCCTGTCGTAATTGAGAGGCGAGCATTTTCGCGAGTTGCGCCTGGGTCTCAAGGTCTGCCACGCGAGCCTGGGCGGTGACCATGGACGCCGAACCTGGAGCCGCGCTCATTGCTTGCTGTTCTAGAGAGTCAGCGAGAGTCAACATCCCTTCAGTCGTTTGGTCGGAGACCATGGCCGTCTTCAGCGAATCCATGGACATCGCATCGTCGATGTCCATCAGGTTGCGTTGCACAGGCTGCGCAATTCCAGCCAGCGCCAACGGCTGGTAGACCTGCGTGTAGATCGAAGGAAGCTGAGCGATGGATCCCGACTGGGCGCTACGGAACATCGACTCCAGTTGCATGGGAAGAGCAAGGGTCGCGCTGTTGTTCTTGAGGCCCTCAATCTGGGACATCAGGCCCGTGTAGTGCGCCCGGGTTGCGCTGACAAATGTTCTCGTCTGGTTGATCAGGGCTAAGGGCCAGATGATTTGTTGGCGGAAATTGTTGACTGCAGTACTCACCTTCCGCATTTCGCTCAACGCGTCTCCAATCGGGCCTTGGAGAGCGCTGGTGATGTTATGAAGCAGCAACAGAATGTCTCCGATTCCCTGAGCTCGCATGTTCAAGGGAATCAAGCACAAGGTGGTCACTGCCACGAACAGCCATCGCCTGCTGCGGCTGCATCTGTCTTGAAGGTTACGAAGGAATTCCAAAGTTCTAGTTTTCATATACGGGTGCCTCTTGCGACTTCTCCTGAGATTTCTTCGGGTAGTGGATCGACATCGGCCAGGCCTGCCGGAAACTTTTCGGCTAGTTCGCGATAGGCGTCAATCAAAGGTGCGGTTTCCTGCTGCTCCAGCCACCGATTTAGCCACCATGACCGATACACACGCTCCCGCGAGTAGGTCGTCATGATCCAGTACTCGACCGTTGTGGGTGACATGCGGACGGTATGTGTGGTGT
>Ga0207136_1127_pt1 | contig 15060 bp, 14 predicted proteins | sample Alteio_BWMinHeat_8_FD_153552 | JGI IMG/M metagenome (GOLD analysis project Ga0207136, IMG submission 153552) | Enriched cells from forest soil in Barre Woods Harvard Forest LTER site, Petersham, Massachusetts, United States -... | ecosystem: Environmental > Terrestrial > Soil > Temperate forest >...
CGAGCACGAAGCGCCCGTGACCTCAGCCCTTTTGATCGCAAATTTTGTGATGCTCGGTGTCAGTTGGCTTGCATACGCCGCCGTTGGCCGGGGAGGAGGCCTCACCATATTGTGGGGACTCTCCGGTGAGCCCCAATATCGCCTCGGTGCGAGTTACGGCCCGGTGATCTTTTTCTTGAACGAATGGTGGAGACTGGTCACCGCTATGTTTCTCCACGGCGGGCTGATTCACATCGGCTTCAACATGATGGCGTTGATGCAATTTGGCCCGGCCATCGAAGAACTGTACGGCTCCGCGCGGTATTTGTTTATCTATGTATTTACGGGGGCGTTTGGATTCCTGTTGAGCGCGTTTACCGGACACTTCTCGCTGGGCGCAAGCGGTGCGTTGTTAGGCCTTGTAGGGGTCATGCTCGCGGTCACCTCAAAGCGAGGGGGCGCTTACATGCGCGATTTGCGTTCGCGGTTGATTAGCTCGGTAGTCATTCTGTTCGTGCTGGGCTTTTCTGGTTTCATGGCCATGGACAATTGGGCGCATGGCGGCGGCCTGGCAGCTGGGTTCATTTTGGGGAAGGTATTCGCAGACAGGCAGCCTATGAATGCTGGTGAACGCCGGAGAGCTTACATTTTAGGATGGCTCGCGGGGCTCGTGATTGTCGCAAGTTTTGTATTTATGATTGTGCACTACCGCGATCCCACGCCGTTTTCCCAGCAGGGTTCTTCCCTGGAAGTTGGCCGGTGCGTGTCGGCTGTTTCGGCAACTCATCCCACGCCGGGAGGCAATTCCTGTACTCTGTAAGAGAAGAGAGTTCGCACCCAGCTTATGGATCCACATTCCATCGTCGTTGTGAGTTTGCACACGCCCAAAGAGAAAGTTTGGGGCGAGCTGCTGGATATTAATCCCTCAGGCGTCACGCTTCGGGGCATCGACCTGAATTCGTTCGACCATTTTATTCGCCAGATTAACGAGCCCGACGGTGAACGCATTGGCTTTCCGACGATTTTTTTTCCTATGAACCGTGTCGAACGCGTGTCTCTGGATGAACCGAGCGGCTCCATTCCTTCGATGAATGAGCTTTTCGCGCGCAAAATTGGCCGGTCGCTTACCGAATACCTCTCGCAATTCGCGTGACACAGGTTTACGGAACTGCGCTATCCTGAATTGCAATGAAAGGCCGCATCTGGACGGTTCCCAATCAAATCACTCTGCTGCGTCTCGGCTTCCTGCCGTTCTTTCTTATTCTTATTTCCTATGAGCGGTATAAATGGGCTTTGCTGGTGCTCGTTGTCGCGGGGCTTTCGGACGGAATCGACGGCCTGCTCGCGCGCAGCTTAAATCAACGCTCCTCTCTTGGTGCTTATCTCGACCCCATCGCCGATAAGCTGCTGCTTTCGTCTTCGTTCATCATTCTCGCATTCAAAAAGCAGATCGCGTGGTGGCTGACGATCATCGTGTTCAGCCGCGACATACTGATTCTTGTGGTGGCCGTGGTGATTCTGCTCATTTCCGGTTACCGGCCATTTCCGCCCAGCATCTACGGCAAAATGACCACGGCTTTTCAGATCATTCTCGTTTTCACGGTGGTCTTTTCCGCTGCTTATCCTGACTTTCATCTCAGAAAGATCATCCACCTTCTCGTTTATGGCGTGACCTTTTTCAGTATCTTTTCCGCTCTTCATTATTCGTTCAGTACGGCGCGACACCTCAGCAGTTCTTCTTCATAAGAAAAAACATTTACACAGAGTTCGCAGAGAACACAGAGGGCACAGAGAAGAACGTCTGCTTTCGATTAGACCGGCATTGGCTTGGGACCGACTGCAGGAATCCACAATTTCGGCTCCGTCAGGGATTGGACTTGTTCTAAGGTGGCATCTGGGGCTAGCTCGCGGAGGACGAGGCCTTCGGGAGTGACGTCGATGAAGGCAAGTTCGGTGACGATGTGATCGACGACTTCGACGCCCGTCAGCGGGAGCGTGCATTTTTTCAGGATTTTCGGTTTGTTGTCGCGCGTGGCGTGCTCCATGGCGATAAAGACGCGCTTGGCGCCCGCGACTAGATCCATCGCGCCGCCCATGCCTTTGAGCATTTTGCCGGGGATGGCCCAATTAGCGAGAGTTCCCTTCTCATCGACTTGCAGAGCGCCAAGAACCGTTAAGTCAACGTGGCCGCCACGAATCATGGCGAAGGAATCTGCGGATGAAAAATAAGATGTGCCCGGCAATTCGGTGACGGTTTCTTTGCCAGCGTTGATAAGGTCGGGATCGACTTCGGATTCTGTTGGATAGGGGCCGACGCCAAGCATGCCATTTTCCGATTGGAGAATTACCTCCATGCCACTCGGGACAAAGTTGGCGACGAGCGTGGGTACGCCGATGCCGAGATTGACGTAGTAGCCGTCGCGCAGTTCGAGGGCGATGCGGCGCGCGATGCGTTCGCGTTTTTGGTCGTCGGTTAGAGGCATGGGCAGTTCACAGTCGACAGTTTACAGTTAAAGGCCAAAACTCAAAATAAAAGCGCCGGGCTAAAGCCCGGCATCTACAGGGGCTTACCGAAATTTCTTCTCGAACCTTGGCAAGGTCGCGGCCAGTACCTGGCCGACGATGGCCAGGCTCTTTGGATCGACCTTGTCCAGCGTGTCTTGGGGCGTGTGCCAGTAGGTGTCTCGAACGGAAAAGTCGATGAGGTCGCAGCCGGCGACACCGCGGCGAATGAAGGAGAAATGGTCGTCACCGCCAACGCCATAGTCCTCGTTGACGAAATTGTTCTTGTAGCCGAGTTGAGCGGCAGTGTCCCAGATGAAATCGATGAGCCAGCGAGTAGAGCCCGTGTCGCGCGTGATTCTCACATTGGAGGGACCAATCATGTCGGCCAGGATCATGGCTTTGGTGCGCTTGAGTTCGCCGGAAAGGGCCATTTGCGCGGCCAATTCCCGGCTGCCGTACGTGTTGTTGCTGGCGTCGTTGTTCCACTGAACGCTGGCTTTGTCGGTCCAGTTGCCTTGCGCTTCTTCGCCGTCGAAGAAAACGATCCAGACGTTGAGCGAATTTTTTCGCGAGCAGAACAAGTGCGCGAGTTCGAGCATGGTTCCTGTTCCGGAGCCGCCATCGTCGGCGCCGACAAAGTTGGGGATGCGCACGGTGTCGTAGTGCGTGGTGTAGAGGACGATGCCGGGACCGGTGCCGGGAAGCTTGACGACGATGTTTTTCATGGAGAGGTTGCCGAGCACAGTTGAAGCGTGAAAATCGTGCTCCTCGACCGGGCAGCCGTAGCTTTTCAGCTGGCCGATGATGTAGGCCTGCGCGCGATGAATTCCGTCGGACGCAGGCGGCCTTGGCCCGATCTCCACGAGATGACGCACATGCTCGTAGGCGCGCGCTCCGTCAAAGCCTGCCGATAAATCGCCGAAGATAGGGAAAGCGAGAACCAGTACGAACGAAACTGATGCCACAAAAAACCAGCAACCGATTCCCCGCGCAGCCGTCTCTCGTTTCCTTTCCTCAGTTCGCTCCATGGAAACCTCGTCATTAGCTATTCCTGCTTCGCGGGGCTACGTTCCCATCACGTACATCACGAAAAAGAACATCACGAGATTGAACGGAAGAGCTATTCGCCAGAGTTTGGAATGTAGCGCAGCGGTGGCGACCGCGAGGATTATCCCAACGCCTGCTATTGACAGAAACTGCAGGGCAGTCAAATCCAATTTCGGAGCGCCCGGAGTGTAATGAAGAACCATCGCAATCCAGAACGCGAGGGCGCAGAGAAGGCTCGAACATCCGAGGGCATGCGCCACGAATCTCTGCCTTCCTGATCGCTTGGCGCCATCGGGCGTGTTCGATTGTTGCGTCGTCGGGTCTAGCATTGTCAGTACTTGCGCGTGGTGCGGCGCTCGATGCGTTTTTCGTAGGCGGAGCCTTGGAGGATGGCGTCTACGAAGATGCCGGGGGTGTGGATTTGATCCGGCGGGAGCTGGCCGAGATCGACGAGTTCTTCGACTTCGGCGACTACGTGGTCCGCGGCGGTGGCCATCATGGGATTGAAGTTGCGCGCGGTTTTGCGGTAGATGAGATTGCCCCAGCGGTCACCCTTCCAGGCTTTGATGAAGGCGAAGTTGCCGCGAATGGCGCGCTCCAGGACGAATTGGCGACCCTCGAATTCGCGCGTTTCTTTGCCTTCGGCGACCATGGTACCGACGCCTGTTGGCGTGTAGAACGCGGGAATGCCCGCGCCACCGGCGCGGAGACGCTCGGCCAGAGTGCCTTGCGGATTCAGCTCAACTTGCAGTTCTCGGCTGAGAACGAGTTGCTCGAAGAGTTTGTTTTCCCCGACATACGTGGAGACCATTTTTCTAACTTGGCGATTTTGCAGGAGGACGCCGATGCCGAAGTCGTCGATGCCAGCGTTGTTGCTGACAATGGTGAGATTCCTTGTGCCTTTGCGGCGAACGGCGGCGATCAGGTTTTCTGGGATGCCGCAGAGGCCGAAGCCGCCCATCAGGATAGTGGCGCCATCGGTAAGAGTGGCAATCGCGGCGTCGGCGGACGAGATGCGCTTGTCCAAGAGAGCTCCTGGGGCGAACTCGGCAGTGTACTGCAAGATGGAACTAACGACGTAAAGAAGTAGCGACGTAGCGAATCGTGGAGGCACAATCACATTCTAGAGGCTCGGTAACAAGAGCTGGATCCCCTCCCCGGTTTTTTGTAAACGTTGCATCTAAAGGACTTAGTTTTTATGCAGGTAAACATAACCTTCCAGGCGAAGTGTCTGTCCGAGGCGCGGAGGCAGTGGCCGGGCTTTAGTCGCGCTGAGAACACCCCAAGCCTGGCTGACCGCTACCTACCCGGTGCCCCTCTGGGCCGTTCCCCTTCTTCCCTTTCGTTAAACGAGTAGAGCGCAGGCGGGAGTATGGCCGTGTTACCCAGGCATCTGCCCAAAATGAAAATGGCGGCTGGTAGGCCGCCGCATGAGTCAAATCGGAAAATTCCCTGAAAACAGGATAGCACCTAGGAGTTCCTTGTCAAGGCATCGGACACACAGCAGAGCGTCGTCGAAGCCGGGGCGGGATGGGACGGGGGAGTGGTTTGGTTGTGGCTTTAATCAGAAATATCGATATTATAGTGGGATTTAATTCATGGTCGAGGGATGGTCCTGATGAAAATGAATGAGTTGTGGCGTTTGCGGAGCAGAGCTTCCGCAGCGATTGGGTTTGGTGTGTTCGCCGCATGCGTGGCGGCGATTTTGGGATTGGCTACAACTCTCTATGCCCAGCACCGAATGCCTGGGCAGCCGGTAAAGGAAGATCGGAATCATCCGTGGATGAACGCCAGCCTTTCGCCCGATGAGCGCGCGGCCATGGTTCTGAAGGAATTGACGCTGGACGAGAAGATCGATTTGTTGCACGGAATGGGGATGCCCGGCTGGCCAAGGGAAGTCCAGCACCCCGAGCCCGAGCTTGGAAACGGCGGCGCAGGATTTGTGCTGGGAGTGCCGCGGCTGGGGATTCCGTTTATTCAAATGAGCGACGCGGCGTACGGCGTACGGAGCAGCGCGGAGAATGGTCGATATTCGACGGCCATGCCTTCCAACCTCGGTGCAGCGGCAAGCTGGGATCCGGAGGCGGCATGCGCGTTCGGCACAGTGATCGGCAAGGATCTGCGCGCGCAGGGATACAACATGACGCTGGGCGGCGGCGTAAACATCACGCGCGAGCCGAGAAACGGCAGAACGTTCGAGTATTTGGGCGAGGATCCCATCCTGGCGGGAACGCTAGTCGGAAATTTGATGAAGTGCGAGCAAGCGCAGCACGTGATCGGCGACATCAAGCACTACGCGGTGAACGATCAGGAAAGCGGGCGGAATGAAGTGGACTCGATCATCAGCAAGCGCGCGATGCGAGAGAGCGATTTGCTGGCGTTTGAGATTGGCGTGGGGATTGCTGACCCCGGCGCGGTGATGTGCTCATACAACGCTGTGAACGGAGTCTTTGGTTGCGAGAATAAATATTTGCTGACGGATGTTCTGAAGAAAGAGTGGGGATTCAAAGGGTTCGTGGTTTCGGATTGGGGCGGTACGCACAGCACGGTGAAGGCGTCCGCAGCAGGTTTGGACAATGAGGAGCCGCTCGATGAGTTTTTTGGAGCGAAGCTGAAAGCGGCCGTAGAGGCTGGCAAGGTTTCGATGTCGGAGTTGGACGAGCACGTGCGGCGCGTGCTACGGGCGGAGTTTGCGACCGGAATTGTGGATTTTCCGATGCAGAAGGGCGTGCCCGATATCGAAGGAAATTTAGCGGCAGCGCAAAAGGTTGAGGAACAGAGCGCGGTGCTGCTGAAGAACAAAGGGTTGTTGCCGCTGAGTGCGGGAGTCGTGCGCTCGATAGCGGTGATTGGGCCTCACGCGAATGAGGGCATGATGTCGGGCGGAGGGTCCGCGCAAGTGGACGCACCGGGGAGACCGTCGGCAGGATGGCAGGCGCAAGTGTGGTTTCCGCCATCGCCCATAAAAGTGCTGCAAGCCAAATTCCCGGGGGCGAAAGTGCAGTTTGATTCGGGCGCGGATCCGGCGAGCGCCGCTGCCTTAGCGAAGAATTCGGATGTGGCGATTGTGTTCGCGTACCAATGGGAAAGCGAAGGGATGGATTTGCCGAATCTGTCGCTGCCAATGAAGCAGGACGAAATCATCGAGGCCGTGGCGGCGGCGAATCCAAAAACGATCGTGGTGCTGGAGACGGGAACGGCTGTAACGATGCCGTGGGTCGATAAAGTAGGAGCAGTTTTGGAAGCGTGGTATGCGGGCAGCAGAGGTGCGGAAGCCGTCGTAAACATTTTGAGCGGCGACGTGAATCCGAGCGCGAAGTTGCCAATGACTTTTCCGAAGAGCGAAGCGGACTTGCCGCACCCGAAACTGACGCAGCCGGGACCTGGACAGACAGGTGAAGCGGCGGTGATGAAGACGGGTGAGGCAATGCCGACGTTTACGATGCACTACGACGAGGGATTGAAGGTTGGCTACAAATGGTATGACGCCGAGAAAAAGGCGGTGCTGTTTCCGTTCGGGCATGGGTTGTCGTACACAACCTTTGCTTATTCCGGGTTGAAGGTTGCGCCGGGGAAAGAAACGGTGGTGAACTTCACTGTGAAGAACACGGGAAAGCGTGACGGAGCGGAGATCGCGGAAGTGTATGCAGCGCTGCCTGCCAGCGCGGACGAGCCGCCGAAGCGATTGGTGGGATGGAGCAAGGTGTGGTTGAAAGCGGGCGAGAGCAAGGAAGTGAGCGTGAGCGTGGATGCGAAATACTTGTCGGTTTACGATGAGTCCGCGGGCGGGTGGAAATTGGTGCCTGGCGGCTACACGTTTATGGTGGGCGGATCGTCTCAAGAATTGCCGCTGAGCGCGAAGGCTGATCTGAAATAGCAAAGAAAAAATGAAATGAAGGGAGTAACTGGGCCACGGTGTGCCCGCACACTGTGGTCTACAGCGCGCTATGGGCTGGGCTCCAAGCTTCCCTTCGCCAGAACGGATGCCCCGAGAGGCGGGCGGACGCCCACAAGAACAGCAGACCAAAGAAAACAACCCCAGGCACAATAGCCCAACGACCCTCCATGCAGTCGACGATGGCGTCCAACAGTTGAATGAAAGCTGTTAGCAAAATCAGAGTGTTTAAAGTGCCTTTGGATCGGCAGACCATCGAGGCTACTAGCAAAATGGCTAGCGCTGCGTTGCGCGAGAAGAGGTAGCCCGCATAGACGTGAACCGCGGCATTGATCTCGTCGTGGGGAGAGACAAGCATCGCGGGATTAAGAATAGCGATGGCCGCACCTGCGGCCATGAGAAGAGCGCCGAACAGCACGATCATTTGTAGCCACCAGGGTAATCGGCTGGTCGCCAGCTGCGCAGCGCGGAGATTTGTTAGCGGGGTTGGGTGGGTGCTTTGAAGCTCAGACATGGCTACGCTCCATCGGGCAGCACCAAGGATTGGAAGGTGCTGGCTTGAAGATGGTTACGCAGGCCGATGGCGAAAAGTTACCGAGACTTGCCGTGCGTTTGTGAGGTAACTCAGGCTCTTACGAAAAACTAAGGCAATCCGTGCTAAAACCCGGAGGCAACAACGCGGTTGGCTGGAGCCAACCGGGAAAGAAGCCTCCTCATGTGCATGCATGCCTCGGACAACGGTAGTACGCCGCTTCCAAACACCTCGATCCGGAGAACCTCGACGATTGGCGATATTTCACGACGCTACGCGATAGGGGTGTGTCTCGCGCTGCTGGCGTGGTGTCCCGCGGGGCGTGCGCAGGAGACCAATGCGGCGCCTGCATCGGCGGAGGAGGTCAAAGAGTTGCGCGAGGCAGTGAAGAGCTTGGTCGCGCGCGTGACGGAATTAGAAAGCGCGTTGAAACAACGACAGCCTGCATCCCCCGAAAGAGTCGTGAGAAGCGCGTTCGTTGCCGGCGCTGTGCCAGCGGCTAGCACGTTTGCAGCGACACCTTCGCCGCCAGTCGCGTCCTTCACCAGCGCGGGGGCAGCAACACCTTCAACGGTGATAGCGCCACCGCAAAGCGCAGCTTTGGAAGCTCCCAAGGAACAAATAAACGCCGCAGATCGTGGGATCCTTGACTACCTGCACGGCGCTACGCTGAATTTCGCCGTGGATGAGTATTATGAGTACAACTTCAACGATCCAGTGGGACGCGTGAACGCGCTGCGGGCGTACGACGTTCTAAGCAACAATATCAGTTTGAATCAGGCGGACTTGGTGTTCGAGCGCGCTCCGGATGTTGACGCGGGGCGGCCGTTTGGACTCCGCCTAGACTTGCAATACGGCCAGGCCACCGACACCCTGCAAGGAAATCCCACGAACGAACCACGGCCGCCGATCTATCAGAATATATATCAGGCTTATGGAACCTATGTGCTGCCCATCGGCAATGGGCTAACCGTGGACGTCGGCAAATTTGGCAGCTCGATCGGAATCGAAGGAAACTACACCAAAGACCAGATGAATTATTCGCGATCCTATTGGTTCGATTATCTGCCGTTCTACCACATGGGCTTGCGGGCCGCCTTCAAAGTAAACGATAAGCTGACGTTGAACTATTGGCTGGTCAATGGCACGAACCAAGCGGAAGCCACCAACGGCTATAAGGATGAGCTGTTTGGGTTCACAGCCACGCCAAATAAAAACATTACTTGGAATGTTAATTACTACATAGGACAGGAGCATCCCGACCGCGTGGAGGTGTCTTCGAGCGGGCCAATACCCGTGCAGCCGGGGCTGACGTTTCAGGCGATTACGCCTGCGCCAAACGGGAAGCTGCACATTTTTGACAGCTACGTGAACTGGCAGGCGGCGCCGAAGCTGACGTTTGCGCTGGAGGGTGATTACGTGATCGAGCGGGAGTGGGCAAATACGGTTACAGCACTGGGGCAGTCGTCGGCCCCTTCGCACGTTATTGGTGGCGCGGGCTATGCGAAGTATCAATTCTCGCCAAAGTTTGCTGTGGCGGGGCGGGTGGAGTACCTGTCGGATCGCGGCGGGCTGTTCAGCGGAATCACGCAGGCTTTGAAGGAAACTACCGTAAGTTTCGATTACAAGTTATCCGATGGATTCTTGATGCGGTACGAGTGGCGGCGGGATTTTTCGAATCAGCCATCGTTTTTTACGGATAAGACGGGTGTGTTGAGCAAGGAGCAGCAGACTCTTGGCGTCGGGATTGTTTGGTGGGTGGGGCGGAAGGAAGGGGCTTGGTAGAGGGAAGCCGAGGAGAGGCCATCAGGGTCATAGCGAGATTTGCAGCGGGCACGGCCGTTCGAGACTGAGGGTAAACGTGCCGTGCCCCTACAAGCCGCGGAGGAGTTTGTAGAGTTCGTTGGCGGCGTCGAAGTCGGCTCTGAGGTCGCGGGAGGCTAGGCGTTCGCGGAGGTCGTCGAGGCGGCGTGCGAAGAGGTCGAGGGCGGCGGAGAGGACTTCTTTGTTGGTTAGGATGATGTCTCGCCAGGTGGAGTAGGGGCTACCGGCCAGGCGAAGGGAGTCGCGGAGACCGGGGCCGGCTAGCGTGATGGGCAGCCCGTTTTCGTCTAGATGATCGTAAAGGAAAGAGCCGAGGGCTACGGCGGCTAGCTGCGGAAGATGAGAGGCCAGGCCCACGGCGTAGTCGTGTTGTTGGGCACCGAGCCAGAGTGGACGACCGCCGATTTTCTCCAGGATTTTTACGAAGGCGGAGATGCGGGGGTCGTGTGAATCGGAAGAAGCGCCGATTAGGGCGTATGTGTTGTTGCGGAAGAGGTCGGCGTCGGCGTGGGCAATCCCGGATTGTTCCCTGCCGGCCATTGGGTGGCCGCCGAGGAAGAGTTTTGTGGAATCGTCGGGAAAAAGATCGGCGGCCTCTTCGGTGATGCGGACTTTGGTGCTACACGCGTCTGTGATCAGGGCGTTGGGGGCGGCCAAGCGCGCAATTTCCGGGAGCAGATCGAGAGTGGCGCCGATGGGTAGGGCAATGTAAACGACATCGGCGTTTTCGAGCGCGGGAGCGAGTTCACCCGAAGCAGAGAGATCAATCGCGCCGCTGGATTGGGCTTCGCGGACGACTTCAGGGCGGTCCCAACCGGTGACGTGAATATCGGTCGTGTATTTGCGGAGGGCATGTGCGAAGGAGCCGCCGATGAGGCCGGTGCCGAGGATGGTCACACGGTTGATGAGGTGGGCTGAGGGCATGAATCAAGCCATGCGGCGGCCGATGGCAGGGGCGATGATGCGAAGTTCGGCCATGAGTTGGGTGAAGGAGTCTGGATGGAGCGATTGCGCGCCGTCAGAGAGGGCGTGGTCGGGGTCGTTGTGGACTTCGATGAGAAGGCCATCTGCTCCCGCAGCGACGGCGGCGCGGGCCATGGGAGGAACCTTGTCGCGGCGGCCGGTGCCGTGAGAGGGATCGGCAAGCATCGGCAGGTGCGAAAGTTTTTTGATGACCGGGATGGCGGCGATGTCGAGCGTGTTGCGCGTGTATGTTTCAAAAGTGCGGATGCCGCGTTCGCAGAGAATTACGTTGTAATTGCCGCCGGCGAGGATGTATTCGGCGCTCATGAGGAGTTCTTCCATGGTGGCGGACATTCCGCGCTTGAGAAGGACAGGTTTGCGGACTTCGCCGAGGGCGCGAAGGAGAAAGTAGTTCTGCATATTTCGCGCGCCTACCTGAAAAATGTCGACGTAGCCGAGCATCATCTGGATTTGCGAGGCGTCCATAACCTCGCTGATGGTGAAGAGGCCGAATTTGTCGGCGGCTTCGCGCATGAGCTTGAGGCCAGCTTCGCCCATACCCTGGAAAGCGTAGGGCGAAGTACGAGGCTTGAAAGCGCCGGCACGAAGAATTTTTGCGCCTGCTTTGGCGACGCTTTCGGCGATGGAGAGAATTTGTTCACGTGACTCGACGGAGCAGGGACCGGCGGCGACGACGACTTCATTGCCGCCGATTTTCACACCTCGCCCAAGATCGACGATGGTGCCTTCGGGTTTGAACTGGCGGCTGGCCAGCTTGAACGGCTGCGTGATGCGCATGACTTCGCGCACGCCTTCGAGAAGCTCGAAATCGCGATGATCGAAATCGCGATGGACACCGACGGCGCCGAGAACAGTGTGAGATTCGCCGGTGGAGCGGTGAACGTTGAACCCTGAAGCAACGAGGCGATCGATGACGTGCTGGATTTGCGCGTCGCTGGCGCCTTCTTGCATTACGATGACCATGGTTAGTCCCGATTCCCTTTCGATTGCAGCTGATTCTACGCGGCAAAGATGCCGGGCTGAAGCCCGGCGCTACGAACTGCGTTCCTTATGAGACTTAGCAAGTGGATCATTCATTCCCGCCTTTGTTTTGCTTGCTGTCGGAGTGCATGGCGTTGCGCTCGGCGGCGCGGGCCTCGTCAATGATGCGCTCGAAGAGGCGGCGGATCGCGGCGTCCGTCAGCGGGCCGGGATTGGCGCGTTCGGCGTTCGCAAGGACTTCGTTTTCGCGGTCGGGTTGGTAGAGCGGGATGTTGGCCGCTTGTTTCAGTTTGCCGATTTCGAGGGCGCAGTGCGAGCGCTCGTTCAAGAGTTCGACGAGCTTTTTGTCGATTTCATCGATGCGGCGGCGCCAGTCACTGAGGTTCATGGCGTGGCCTCTCCGATGAGGAAAAAGCAGATTTCATCGCGCAAAAAACGCGCGATGGAGAAGAGTTCTCGCTTCGCTCGGAATGACAAACCTGAGGATGGTCGCCAGCGGTGATCGAGAATCATGGGGCGACCTCGCGGCGGGAAAGGCCGTGACGCGCCGCTTCTTTGAGCAAACGAATGCGTGTGGCAAGCGCGGCGGCCGCTGCGTCGATGCTGGCGGCGGTGGGATTTGCGGCGGTGGCGTTTTCAACTTCGGCGACAAGCGCGGAGCCCACGACGGCAGCATCGGCCAGGCCGCCTAAAACAGATACGTGGCCGGGGAGCGAGATGCCGAAGCCGACGGCGATGGGAAGTTGCGTGACTTTGCGGGCTCGGCGCAGAAGGGCCGGGAGGTCGTCGGGAAGAGCGTCTTTCGCGCCGGTTACGCCGGTGCGCGAGATTAGATAGAGAAACCCGGAAGAGACGGCGGCAATTTTGGCGAGGCGGTCGTCGGTAGAAGTGGGTGCGCCGAGAAAAATGGTGTCGAGATGATGCGCCATTAGAATTTGGCGATAGTCGTCGGATTCTTCGGGGGTGAGATCGGTGATGAGGACGCCGTCGCCGCCCGCGCTTGCGGCAGACCTTGCGAATTTCTCTAAGCCCATTTGCAGGACGGGATTGTAGTAGCTAAATAGAACGATGGGAACTTCGCTGGACTTGCGGATTTCGCGAACTAGGTCGATGACTTGGGCGAGCGTGGTGTGCGCTTTGAGCGCGCGCTCGGAAGCACGCTGAATTGTGGGGCCGTCGGCGAGTGGGTCGCTGAAGGGGATGCCAAGTTCGATGACGTCGGCGCCTGCATTGGCGAGTGCCAGAACGAATTTGTGCGTGGCGTCAAGCGATGGATCGCCAGCGGTGATGTAGCCGATGATTCCGAGTTCGCCGGAGTCGCGGAGACCTGCGAAGGCCCGAGAAATTCGCGTTGGGGCTTTCACGAAGGTCTCCGTGGATTTGCTGGGCCCCGCTCCAGTGACATCCATTCACATTTCGGCGAGTCTGGGATTTCTTTCCATCCGTCTTTGCCTTTTATGAGCAGGTAATAAGCGCCGCCGGCGCACATGACACCACAATATGCGCCCACGTATGCAATAGCATGCGTCTTGCTCTCATCGAATCCGACCGCAGAAACGGTAAAGAAGGTCCTCGGGATAAATTTCTCGTCCAATTGCTGGCCATCCGGGGTTGATCGGGGCGGTGTTACTACGTCTGGTTTGTCTTTCAAAGCGTATTTTGATTTCAAAGAGAATCCATCAGCCAAACGCATCGTGGATTCGTTTTTTTTTCGAAAGTCCTCAAAGGCGGAACTAAAATCGTCAGGTACCTTCAAACAGCCTTCGGTAGTGCCCACATACTCCCCTCGGTTTGTAGTGGCGGATATGTCGATCTCTGAAGTTTTGGATGGAACGGCCTTATCTATCAATTGCGACAGTACTGCATATCCCTCTGGATCGCCGTAAGTGAGCAGTTTCCCAGGAACAGTCGACGTTTGTGATATACAAAACGCGCATCCTGACCCGAAAAGGAAAAAAAGCGAAATTGTAACTATGCGCCTCATCGCAAATCGACCAATCCTCAACTCGCGTAAACCAGCCCTTAAGAGAGTGCTTGTCAGTCGGTACCTTAGTCTGCCCAATGTTGGCGGTAGGTGTCCATGTCTTTGTCGCCGCGGCCGGAGAGGTTGAGGATGACGAGGTCGTCGGCGGTAAGGCGCGGGAGGCGCTCGATCAGGCCGGCAATGGCGTGGGCGGATTCGAGAGCGGGGATGATGCCTTCGGTGCGCGAGAGGAGACGCGCGGCTTCTAGCGCGGCCGAGTCGGCGACGGCAGCGTACTCCGCGCGGCCTTCGTCGGCGAGCCAGGCGTGCTCGGGGCCGATGGCGGGATAGTCGAGGCCGGCGGAAATGGAATGCGTTGTGGCAATCTGGCCGTCTTCGGTTTGCAAAATGTAAGTGTAAGTGCCTTGCAGAACACCGGGGCGCGCGCCGGTGAAGCCTTGGTGCGCCGCGAGTCGCGCAGCGTGTTCGCCAAGCTGGCCGCCGCGGCCGCCGGCTTCAATGCCAACCATTCTTACGGAAGTGTCGCGCAAGAATTGGTGGAAGAGGCCGATGGCGTTCGAACCGCCGCCAACGCACGCGAAAAGATGCGTGGGGAGACGCTTCTCCGCGGCGAGAATTTGTTCGCGGGCTTCGCGACCGATGACGGACTGAAAATCGCGGACCATCGTCGGATAAGGATGCGCGCCGAGAACGGAGCCGAGAAGGTAGTGCGTATTACGCACATTGGTGACCCAATCGCGCATGGCTTCGTTGATGGCGTCTTTCAACGTGCGGCTGCCGGAATCGACACCGACCACCTGCGCGCCTAGCATGCGCATGCGCGAGACGTTGAGCGCCTGGCGCGCCATGTCTTCCGTGCCCATATAAACGACGCATTCGAGGCCGAGATGCGCGGCGACAGTTGCGGAGGCGACACCGTGCTGCCCGGCGCCGGTTTCCGCAATGATGCGCGGCTTGCCCATTCTCACCGCGAGCAAACCCTGTCCAATGGCGTTGTTGATTTTGTGCGCGCCGGTGTGGAGCAAATCCTCGCGTTTGAGGTAGATGCGCGGGCCGCCGAGATGCGAAGTGAGGCGCGAGGCAAATTGCAGAGGCGTAGGGCGGCCAGCGAAATTCTTTAGTAGATCGGCGAATTCGGCTTGGAAGCGCGCGTCAGTTTTCGCGGCTTCGTAGGCGCGCTCGAGCTCGAAGAGCGGGACCATCAACGTTTCGGGAACGTAGCGTCCACCGTAGGGGCCAAAACGTCCAGGTGCGAATGTTGCCGAGTGAATCGTCGAGCTCATGGCGCAGATTGTCCCGTTTCTGGCGCGTTCAGATGTGCTTCCGTGC
>Ga0207136_1126_pt2 | contig 14976 bp, 15 predicted proteins | sample Alteio_BWMinHeat_8_FD_153552 | JGI IMG/M metagenome (GOLD analysis project Ga0207136, IMG submission 153552) | Enriched cells from forest soil in Barre Woods Harvard Forest LTER site, Petersham, Massachusetts, United States -... | ecosystem: Environmental > Terrestrial > Soil > Temperate forest >...
GTTGTGGAGAGGGCAAAGCGCCCGTCCAGAGGAATAACTGGAAAAGGGCGGAAATATTCCCGGTGATTTTGCCATGGGGAGTGGACACTCCTGTCCACTGCTGCTGGCCATCAGTGTTGAAACGGCCCACCAATCCAAAACCTGCGATCAACCGCGGCGGACAGGAATGTCCGCCCCACACTACAGATGGGATGCGGTTGTGGTAGCATCCTAGGCTTTAGCGGGACAGTCTTCTTCCTACGGCCGTTGAACGATCCCGGAGGATTGCCGAGCTTTGCTCGGCCAGACAGCCCCTTCGACTCCGCTCAGGGCAGGCTTGGGCGGCTGTCTCCACGTGACCAAACCTGGAGGGTAACCCTTGAGAGTCTATGAAGGCGCAAACATACGGAATGTAGCGGTGGTGGGGCACGGGCACGCGGGGAAAACGTCCCTGGTTTCGGCCATGCTGTACACCTCGGGAGCGACTCAGCGGTTCGGGCGGGTGGATGACGGGACGGCGACCACGGATTACGACGACGAAGAGATCGCCCGAAAAATGTCGCTGTCGGCCGGGCTGGCTTACGTCGAGTGGGGCAAGACCAAGATCAACATCGTGGACACACCCGGATTCAGCATGTTTGTGCATGAAGCCAAGATGGTGCTGCCCGTGGTGGATGCTGCCGTCGTGGTCGTGGACGGGGTGGCGGGAGTTGAGGTAGTCACACAGCGGGTGTGGAATTACTGTGAAGAATTCAAGACTCCGCGCTTGATTGTGGCCAGCCGCATGGACCGCGAGCGCGCGGACGCGGAGCGCGTACTGGATTCGTTGATCAATGCATTCGGACGCTCGGTGATTCCATTGGAGCTGCCTATCGGCAAGGAAAAGAACTTTACCGGCGTGGTGGATCTGGTGCAGATGAAGGCTTACACCTACGAACTGGGAGGGAACGGCAAGGGCAAAGAAACCGAGATTCCCGCCAATCTGAAAGATCAGGCGCAGGAAGCGCACGAGAAATTGGTGGAGTTGGTCGCTGAAGGCGATGACAAGCTGATGGAGGAGTTTTTCGAAAAAGGAACGATTCCGGTCGAAGATCTGATTCCAGCGCTGCACAACGCGATTCGCGAAGACAAGATTTTCCCTGTAATCTTTGGATCCGGCCTAGGCAATGTCGGCGCAGACCGGGTGATGGATTTCATTGTGGACTACACACCCGCGCCCTCGGAGCATGAGTGGGTGCAGGGCGAACCGGCGCCCTCAGGGAATGGCGATGCGCCGAAGCGGCATGAGACTGACGCGGAGCCAGTGTCGCTATACGTTTTCAAAACTGTTTCGGACGCGTTTGCCGGGCGGATTTCTTTCTTCAAGGTATTTTCCGGCGTCCTGAAGAACGACGCTACGCTGCAGAACTTCTCACGTGGGTCAGCGGAGAAGCTGGCGCATATTTCCGTCATGCAGGGCAAGACGGCGGTGCCGGTCCAGGAGTTGCATGCAGGAGACATCGGCGCCGTTTCAAAGCTGAAAGATGCGTTGACCGGCGACACGCTGGGCGATAAGAATGCGCCGATTCAGTATCCGCGTGTGAAGCTGCCGGAACCTGCGATTACGTTTGCCATCGAGCCCAAGAGTCGCGCCGATGAAGACAAGCTGGGGCCGGGCATCCACAAGCTGATGGAAGAAGATGCCATGTTGCGCTTCTTCCGCGATGCGCAGACGAAGGAATTTCTGATTGCCGGTACCGGGCAACAACATATTGAAGTAGTCGTATCGAAGATGAAGAAGCGATACCACACGGAAGTGGTTCTGAAGGCTCCGAAGGTGCCGTACCGGGAGACGATTCGCGGAAAGGCTGATGTACAAGGCAAACACAAAAAACAGACCGGCGGGCACGGACAGTATGGCGATTGCAAAATCAAGATGGAACCGCTGCCGCGTGGTGGTGAGTTTGAGTTTGTGAACGATATTTTCGGTGGCGCAATTCCGAAGAACTATATTCCCGCCATCGAAAAGGGAATCAAGGATGCGGCTGCGCGCGGATATCTGGCAGGATTTCCCGTCGTGGATTTTCGAGTGATTCTTTATGACGGGTCGTATCACGATGTGGACTCGAACGACATGTCATTCCAGATGGCGGGCCGGATTGCGTTCCGCAAAGCTATGGAAGTGGCGAAGCCGACGCTGCTGGAGCCGGTGATGATGGCGGAGATCACCATCCCAGATGAGTTTGCCGGCTCGATCATGGGTGATTTGAACAGCCGGCGAGGACGCATTCAGGGCATGGACAACAAGGGTGGCAATACCGTCGTGAAAGCCGAAGTACCGATGTCGGAGATGCTGACCTACGGTGTTGATCTGACGTCGATGACTCAGGGCCGCGGCAGCTTCAACATGGAAATGCATCATTACGACGCGGTACCAGGGCTGCTGCAAGAAAAAATTGTGGAGAAGGCGAAGGCGGCGCGCGGGGATGTGAAGGAAGAGGAAGAGTAAAACCTTTAACCAAGGCACTGGGTATCACAGAGGACTTCTTCGACTGAAACACCACCGCTAAAACGGGAGACGATAATGAAATTAATCCTGATTTTTATCTGCGCGGCTTTAGTTCTACCGCTGCTGGCGCATGCCGCATCCGATGGGGCGCAGGTTTTTCCTACGTCATCTGGGCCGGTCAAGATCACGCCGCTGCATCACGCCAGCACATTGATCGAAGCGGGCGGGAAGACTATCTACCTGGACCCAGCAAAGCCCGTGAAATTCTCGGGACTTCCGAAAGCCGACCTCATTCTGATCACCGACATTCATGGTGATCACATGGACCCGGATGCGATCAAGGATGCTAGCAAGACGGGAACGGAAATTATGGCACCGCCAGCGGTCGTCCAAACCGTCACTAGCGCCAAGCCCATTGCCAACGGGGAAACGAAAACCTGGCAAAGCTGGAGCATTGAGGCTATCCCCGCGTACAACCTGAAGCGCGGCCCGGAGCCGGGGAAACTCTTTCATGACAAGGGACGCGGCAATGGCTACGTCCTCACCTACGGCGGCAAGCGGTTCTATTTTTCAGGCGACACCGAAGGCGTGCCTGAGATGCGCGCGCTCAAAAACATTGACGTGGCGTTCGTGTGCATGAATCTACCCTACACCATGCCACCCGATGAAGCTGCGGATGCGGTCAAAGCGTTTCATCCGAAGGTTGTCATCCCCTATCACTATCGTGGATCTGATCTCGCCGTATTTCAAAAGGGGTTGGAAGGGACAGGCATTGAGGTGCGGTTGCTGGAGTGGTATCCGAAGGAATAGTGCTGGCACTCTTTCAATCTTAAAAGCGAAATCCCATGCCAGCACCCAGTTTCTGGCGTCCTCCGCTCTGGAAATGGTTTTTCGTGCTCGCGCTGCTTGCCGCGACGGCTGTGCTGATGCGGTGGAAGCCGGCGGCCCCTCCCGCCCTTCCAGTAAAAATAGAATTGTTGCCGATCGCCGATTCCTCCCTTGCGTGGGACGGATCTTATCCCGCGGTCGTGATCTCCCTGAGTTCTGAGTCTCGCCAAATCAGCTTCAAGGGTTTTATTACCCACATCAAGCCCACGGTACGGCACGATGCGCCCGTCAACCAGTTTGAGGTGGCATTGGATTCAGGGATGTTCAAACTTCGGCAGACCGACATCTTTGTCGCCGATGTTATGCCTCTGTCGCTGACGCGGACCTATCGTGTCTGGGACGAAAACAGTCGAGCCTTCGGCGTAGGCGGGAATCATCCCTACGACGTATGTCCCACCGGCACCAGATTTCCGTACACCTACATGAACCTGAATCTGGAGGACGGCCGCGAGATTTATCTGCCCCGGATTTCAAAGGGTACACGGTACGAGGATGCTGTCTTCAGAAATGGCAATGCAGGATCTGAATTTTACGACGCCAGGATCGGGTGGAACGGCAATGGCTGGACGATGAATTTTCGCGACGGCCGGCAGTTTCTCTTTCCCGAGTCATATCATGCGAAGAGTTTTGCCCAGGGAGCCCCTATCGAGATGCGAGATGAAAACGGAAACCGCATTCAGCTGAAACGCGATAGTGTGCGCAACTTGCAGCAGCTGGTCTCACCGTCTGGCCACACCATTGCTTTCAAGTATGACGATGCTAACCATATCGTGGAGGCGCAGAGTGAGACGGGGACGATTCGGAAGTACACCTATGACTTCAGCGGTCATATTCGAATTGTGCAGGACGCAACTCATGTCTTGTACCGTTTCGAATACGAACGCTTGCGGGTGAAGGAGCCGGGCTATGATCGTTTCCTGCTGACTACGGTGCTGGATGGGAAGGGCAGGACATTGTTAGAGAATTTCTACCGCGACGGGAGCCGGGTGTCGGCACAAAAGCTGGCGGATGGTGAAGTTTATCACTACGACTACATCTTCGATTCGAGGCACCAGGTAATCGCAACTATTGTCACTTTGCCTTCCGGTAAGGTGAGACGGTTCTTATTTCACGATGGAATAGTGGCAGGTGAGAAGTAATAGCTCTCCGCCAGTCAAGCACCGTCAATATCGGTCAAGCTGAAGTCTTCACCCTTGGCTAGTAAAGGTTCGCCGAAGAATTTGGCAAGGGCGTAAGAGAAGCAGTCTCCGAAGTTGAGGGCCGCCGCATGCCGGCCCTTTCCATATTTGCGCCAGGCGGAGCGTGCTACTTCGATTTGTTCCGCATCCACTGGAACCACTTCAAGGTTCGCGCGGACTACGAAAAGATCAAACTCACGTCCGGCCGCTTCGCCCTTGCGGGCTTCCAGCACGATTCCAGTTTCAAGCACTGTGGCTGCTGAGATGCGACGTGTATCCGCTTCAGTGATTCGTTGCAAGAATGAAGTTCGTTCTGGCTCGGCAAGGAAAATTGCGAGTAATGCGGAAGTGTCGATGACCATCAGCGTGGCATTCCGTGTTCGTCGTAGCCAAGAATCTCATCGGGCGGGCGGGAGTCGAGAGTGGGGAGGGCGTCCACGCGGCGCAAGAGGTCTTCGAGTTGGCCGGTCAGGACGCGGCTGCGGCGCTGGGTTTTGAGTCGCGCCCACCGCTCTTCGAGGGATCTTTGGATGGCCTGAGTGATGGATTCGCCGGTCTCGTCCGCAACCTGGCGGGCGAGGCGTTCGGCGGCGGGATTCTTGATACTGAGAGGCATAGGCAGTATTATATATTATTTGGATGTATTCTATACTACAATACACCAATTGATATCAATTGATTACACGCCATCTTAAGTTTTATGGCATAAAAGGATGCGCTTTCCAGACCCATTTTTGAAACACCCTCTGGGCGAAATTTCATTTTCCGCCCCCATCGTGGCTGCAGGATTTTCCCGCCTTCCCCATAGCTTGCGCCATGGGCTGAATTCTTGCGCCGCTATGCGGCTTAATAAACGCCGGTTTCTAAGTATGTGATTTGTTCGCTCACGACGTCCACCGCGGGCGTATGCCAGTGCTTACATTTTGTCGGCAATTATCCTGACAGGCTTCGTGCTACTATCGCGCCAGTGGCCACTCTTAGAAATATTCCTTTGATTCCGGGGGACCGCGAACGGATTGTTTCGGCGGCGGCGGTCGAGGACGATTCTTCGTTTGAGCTGAAGCTGCGGCCGCAGCGGCTGGGAGAGTTCATTGGGCAGGCCAAGGTCAAAGAGAATCTGGCCGTAGCGATTGAGGCGGCGCGGTCGCGAGGCGAAGCGCTGGATCATGTGCTCCTCTATGGCCCGCCAGGGCTGGGCAAAACCACTCTAGCGACCATCATCGCGAATGAGCTGGCGGTCCCTTTTCAGCAAACTTCGGGACCAATTCTGCAAATCAAAGGCGACCTGACCGCGATTCTGACCAATGTTCGCGACAAGCAGGTGCTGTTCATCGATGAAGTGCACCGCCTGCAACCGGCGCTGGAGGAGATTCTGTACTCGGCACTGGAAGATTACAAGTTGGACATCATGATTGGCCAGGGGCCGGCAGCGCGCACGCACACCATGGATGTGAGGCCATTCACGTTTATCGGGGCAACGACGCGGGCGGGGTTGCTGTCGTCGCCGTTACGGTCGCGATTTGGGATTGTGCTGCGGCTGGAGTTTTATAGTCACGAAGATTTGCAAGTAATTGTGGAGCGCTCGGCGGAGATTCTAGGAGTGGAAGTGGATAAGGCAGGGGCGCTGGAGATTGCCAGCCGTTCGCGAGGGACGCCGAGAATTGCGAATCGGCTGTTGCGGCGGGTGCGGGACTACGCCCAAGTGCGGAGCGCCGGAAAGATTGATTTGCCTACGGCGCAGGCAGCGCTGAAGATGTTGGAAGTGGACCGCTACGGCTTCGATGAAGTGGATCGCAAGCTCTTGCTGACGATCATTGAAAAGTATCAGGGCGGACCGGTGGGAGTGAATACGCTGGCTGCGGCCCTGGCGGAAGAGCCGGATGCGATTGAAGAGATTTATGAGCCGTTTCTGATTCAGATTGGTTTTTTGAATCGGACTCCACGGGGGCGTGTGGCCACCCAATTGGCGTATGAGCATTTTGGCATTGTGCCCAACCGGAAACAGAGTTCGCTGTTCTAGGGGGCGGAACATATGAAGCATGTGCGACAACTCACAGCCATCATTGAGCGGGAGGGCGACGCCTACGTCAGCCTATGCCCGGAGCTCGATATCGCAAGCCAAGGCGGCACGATCGAGGAGGCCCGCAAGAATCTGCAAGAAGCGGTCGAGCTGTTCTTCGAGACCGCAGACCACTCGGAAATCGAACGCCGCCAGCACGCCGAAGTTTTTGTGACAAGGCTTGAGGTCGAGGTTGGGTAAGTTACGAGTTCTGTCCGGCCGGGAGGTTTGTGCCATCCTTGTCCGGCACGGCTTTGCCGAAGTGCGACGGCGTGGAAGTCACGTCATCATGCAACGCCGAACGGATGGCTCGACGATCACCGTACCAGTTCCGGACCATTCGGAGATCAGAATCGGAACTCTGATGTCCATCATTCGGCAATCGCAATTGCCTCGATCTGTTTTTGAAACCCCAGCATGATTGCACATCTACGCGGACGGCTGCTGGCTAAACACCCCAACCAGGCCATTGTGGAGACCGGGGGCGTCGGGTATGACGTCACCATCAGCGTACCTACGTTCTCCGATCTGCCAGGAGTGGGCAGCGAAGTTGCCTTACATATTCATACGCATGTGCGCGAAGATCTGATTGCGCTCTATGGGTTTCTGCGTCCTGCGGAGAAGGTGCTGTTTGAAAAGCTAATCACGGTCAGCGGGATTGGGCCGAAGCTGGCCATCACCATTCTGAGCGGGATGGCGGCCGACGAGATGGTGGGGGCAATTCGGGAAAATGATGTGGCGCGGCTGACGCGCATTCCGGGCATTGGAAAGAAAACGGCGGAGCGCATGGTGCTGGAGCTGCGCGACAAGCTGCCGATGCCTGTCGTGGGCGAAGCTCCTGCAATACCCACGCGGAGCGCAATGGAAGAGGATGTGCTTTCGGCGCTGGTGAATCTGGGCTACCAGCGAGCGCTGGCCGAGCGGGCGCTGGAGAAAGTGTCCAAGGACGGATCGTTTGAAGTGATGTTCCGGAATGCGCTGGGTGTGCTGGCGAAGTAAGGCCCATCTGGCGAGCTACCGGAAGGTGTAGATCACGCCGACGTCGACGACTGCGTTGATGTGATGGGACGGTGGGGTCTCATTCGGATTGCGGTACATGTAGATGCCCAAGCGTTCGCGGAAGTAGAAATGTTTGTGTAAGTGCATGCGCATGTCGAAGAGCGGGCCAGTCAGACTGTAGTCGGTCCCCGTAGGAATCAGAAACTGCGCGTTAAGGCGAAACCAGTTCTGCTCGTACATGGCTCCGACCGTGGGCCAGATGGAGTGGTTATCGTACTTCGATGTGAATAGTTCACTGAAGTGAATGCCACCCCCGTAACGCCACACCCCCTTGCCTTTGATCATGATCAGGCCATGTCCGCGAAACGTGGTGCCATCTTTGAGTGTGTTCGGATTCGCGGTATCAACGCCGCCCTCGGCCTCAAAGAAGATGGGCTTTATATTTCCCCAGTCAACACCGGCGTCCATGTTGTAGTAGGGTGACTGAAAACTGAGGCCGTTCCAGCCGATTCCGCCGCCTGCGTAGGGGATCGTTTGCGCGCCACAGGCAGCACCAGAGAAGAGCAAAGTTGCCACGAACTTCGGGAAGGCTCTCATCTTGGCTTTTGGCGCCCTGCGGGCGCGGTCCGTAGTCTTCCGCAGCCTAGGCCAGTTTACTGATTTGGCTGTCCCCGGCTATTTACCAATGCAGAACGTGCTGAATATGAGGTTCAGGATGTCGTCGGTGGTGGTAGCGCCGGTGATCTCATCCAGGGGACGCAACGCGCTGTAGAGATCGAGTAGAAGCATTTCGTGGGGCACTTTGTTTTCGACAGCGACGCGGGCGGCGGCGAGTCCGGCCAGGGATTCGCGGACACGATCCTGGTGACGCAGGTTGGTGAGGAATCCGCTTTCGGATTGAGGGCCGGCTTGTCCGCCAATGTGATGGAGAATTTCGTCGCGGAGCTGAGGAATGCCTTCGCCGGTGGTGGCGGAGGTGCGGACTCGGCCGGTTCTATTCTTGGCCGTCTCCACGTGGTTCAGGTCGCACTTGTTTTCGACCACAATTGTGGGGCGTTGTTCGGCCTGGCGCAGTAGTTCGTGGTCTTCTTCGGCGAGGGGTTGCGAATAATCGAGCACGACGAGAACGAGATCGGCGTCAGCCAAGGCTTCCATGGATTTGCGGATGCCGATGCTTTCGGCTTCGTCGAGGGCGCGGCGGATGCCAGCAGTGTCCACCAGTTTGACGGGAATGCCGCCGATGGCGACAGTTTCACTGACCAGGTCGCGCGTTGTTCCGGGACTCGCAGTGACGATGGCGCGCTCACGTTCGACCAGGCGGTTGAACAAGCTGGATTTGCCCACGTTGGGGCGGCCTACGATCGCTAGCGTCAAACCTTCATGGACAATTTTTCCGTAGGCGAAGGAAGCCGCAAGTTCTTCGAGCGGAGCACAGAGGGCGGCGATGCGCTCCAGAATCTGAGCTGGGGGAAGAACGGAAACATCGTCTTCAGCGAAATCGATTCCGGCTTCGAGAGCGGCGATCAACTCCACTAACTTCTGCTTGAGCGGCTGCAGGCGGCGGGAGAGTGCTCCTTCGAGTTGCTGAGCGGCGATGCGGGCCTGATACAAAGTTTGCGAATTAATGAGATCGTTCACCGCTTCAGCTTGGGTGAGGTCAATGCGTCCGTTGAGGAAAGCACGCATGGTGAACTCCCCGGGCTCGGCCAGGCGAGCGCCGCTAGCCAGAGCGAGCTCCACGATGTGGTGGAGAACGATGGGCGAGCCGTGGGCGGAGATTTCGATGATGTCGTCGGTGGTATAGGAGTGGGGTTTGGCGAAATAGGTGACGACAACTTCGTCGATGCGCGAAGAGTTTTTCTCAGGATCGCGGGCGGGGGCGCCCGCGCCACACGGCTCGATCAGCTCTCCGAAGATTGCGCGAGTGGGCTCTAGGTCGTGTTTCAGGCGCAACATGGGGAGGGCGATTTTCCTGGCTTCGGGGCCGGCTAGGCGGACTACACCGATGCCGCCGCGGCCGGGGGCAGTGGCGATGGCAACGATGGTGTCGTCGAGGTTCACGGGAAGATTGTAGCGGGTGGGGGGATAGGAAGCTTTTGACCGCAGAGATCGCTGAGGTTTCGCTGAGAACGCAGAGATTTCGCGGGCGGGGGCGCCCGCGCCACACAGGGCAGCTACGGGAGAGTTCGCGGGGCGGGCTTTGCTGCTGGTTTGTAGTCCTTCGGATAGACGACCAGGCAACGGCGTCCGCCTTCGCCCTGGCTTTCGGTATGCAGGTCGGATTGGTCACGCAGGGCTAGGTGCACGATGCGGCGCTCGCGTGACGACATGGGCGCGAATTCGTAGGGTGTACTGGTTTTGCGGACCCGCTCAGCAGCTACGCCGGCGGCCATGCGCAGTTCTTCGATCCGGAGCGCGCGCTGGTTCATGCAGTCGAAGCAGATTTTCTCGTGCTCATTGCCCGGCAGGCGGAGCATCTCGATGGCCAGCAGTTCAATGGCGCGAAGCAGCTCGCCACCGCGTTCCAGTACAAGCGGGGAGTCTGGGCCGGAGAGTTCGACCATGATCTCGGGGCGCTCCCAGTCGCGTTCATCGGGAAGCGGGGGATCGACGGTGATCCGGTATTTGAGGTGAAGATTGCCGTGGGTCACGATACCGCGCAGGAGTTGGTCAATCTTTTTGGCGGCTGCGATTTTGTCGGGAATGGGCATAAAAAAACGCTTTTGGCTGTTAGCTCTTAGCTTACCGCTTGTCATCCAGATTCAAGCTAAAAGCCAAGAGCTAATAGCTAACGGCTTTACTTGTCTTTCTTCCTGGCGCGCTTGGCGGCCATTTCTCGCATCTCACGGCCCAGGCCGGTGCGGTTCAGGATTAGTTGCTGGGCTACGGCAATGAAATTTCCTTCCGACCAGTACAGACATAATCCGGAGGCGAAATTCCAGCTCAGCACACCCATCATTACTGGCATCATCACGTTCATCATTTTTTGTTGCTGCGGATCCATCCCTGCCTGCGGCGTCATACGCTGGGTAAGGAACATGGTCAGCAAAATTCCGACAGGTAGTATGTGCCAGGGATCGGGCGATGACAAGTCGTGGATCCAGAGCCAGGATGCGTGGCGCAGATCAATGGCTGAGCCGAGCATGCTGTAGTAGGCGATCAGGAAGGGCATCTGGATAGCGAGCGGTAAACAACCGCCCACTGGGTTGACGCCTTCCTTTTTCATCAGCTCGCCGATTTCGGTGTTCATCTCCTGGCGGCGTGGATCGCGCATGCTGTATTTCTTGTATTTCTCCTTGATGGAATTCATCTGCGGCTGGATTTTCTGCATCTTCAAAGCGGATTTCATGCTGGAAATGCGCAGCGGCATGAGCGCCAGATTGATGATCAGAGTTTGAATGCAGATGGCCCATCCCCAGTTGTGGATGAAGCCGTTGGTCCAGCGCAGCCAGATGAACAGCGGGCGTGCGATCACACCCCAGAAACCGAAGTTAATGACGCCGCGGAGATCGGGGTCAGCTCCGGCGATGGTAGGCACGGGAACGGACTCTAGCGTGGCCAGCGCTTTCGGCCCTACGTACATGCGCTGCACCGTCGGGCCCTTGGGATTGCCAACTGCTACGCCCAGTACATCCGCGGGGATTTGCTCCTGCGATCCGGCTTTCCGCGGGATATTGAGCGGGTTGCGGAACGTGACTAGCGCGGAGCCTTGCGTATCATCGGGAATAAAAGAGGCGGCAAAGTACTGGTCGCTGACTCCGGCCCAGTTGAAGGGAACGCGCAACGTGTTTCCGCCGCTGACCTTCTTGATGGCCAGGCGTTCGATGTTGTTGTTGTACTGATAGTCAACCTGGCTGGCGGCATAGGAGGAGGGCGAACTCTCATCGCCGATGCCGGCTGGCCAGGAAGGGTACGCCATCACTGAACTGCCTTGTGAAACGACCGAGGTTTCCACTCGGACCACATAGGTATGGTCGAAGCTGAAGGTCTTGCGGACGACGAGGCCGCCCTGGGCATAGTCAAAACTGATTTCTGCCGGCGCCTTTACCACGCCCGTCGCAGAGGCAACGTATAAAGCTGAGTTCAGAGCGTTTCGCTGGGCCTCGTCGTAGGTGAAGAGTGAGAGCGGGTAGCCATATTTTTCGGAGGCGGCGTGATTGACCAGATCGAGCGGCTGCCGCTTGTCATCGTCGAACTTCTTCAGCACCCAGGATTTGACCTGAGCTCCACGGTTGGTGAACGTGATGCGGTATAGGTCGTTCTCAATTGTAGTTTCAGCTTCGGTGGACGCCTGCTTGCCTGCGGCAGCCTTGGTCGCTGGAGCCGAAACTGTCTGACTGGGCGCTGCCTGGCTGACCTGCTGCGGCGCTTGCGGAGCGGGTTGAATCTGGGTTTGAGGCGTAGCGGGTGCAGGCGCCTGCGGCAGATACTTTTTCAGTATCGGCTGGAATAAGACGATGACCAGAAAGGTGAGCGCGAAGACGAGAAGCAGTCGTCGCTCCATGCCTGGTTCTTGCTGAGGATTTTGAAATTCTGCCAAATTTACTTTCTCAATGACTGCATAAACCGGAATCGTGGGCCACCACTGGATCCACTCCACCCTTCGCCAGGGGATGACACCGCAGCACGCGCCAAATCGCCATCGCGCTTCCCCGCAGTGCTCCATACCGATCCACTGCTTCGAGAGCGTACTCGGAGCAAGTAGGAACGTAACGGCACGCCGGCGGGAGCAGAGGAGAGATGACCCATTTGTATCCCCGCAGCAAAAGCGTGACGACGGTTTTGGGCAGTTGGTTCATGTGATCACACACTGCGTTTTGCTTTCTCCAGTGAAGCTTGAATGACTTTGAACGCGCGAGCGATCTCGTCGCTCAATTCTGAAAACTCGACTTTCAGGACCGACTTCTTCGGGTTGATGACCACGTCCACCGCCAGTGGAAGCGATGGCCAATGCAACCGGACAGCTTCGCGTAAGCGGCGTTTCATGCGGTTGCGTTCGACCGCTCCACCCAGCGCCTTGCCAACCGTGAACCCGATGCGGAGTCCCTCGCCGGTCTGCCGCGGCAGATAAAACACCGTGACATGCGTGGCGAAATGGCGCCGTCCCTGCTTGTACACGCGCTCGAAATCCGCGTGCTGCAGCAGGCGCATGCTGCGGGTAAACCGGGCCTGCCGGCTGGGGCCGGACACGTTGAGGTTGCCGTTCGGAGCGAGACCGCTCACGATTCACGATCCAAACTCAGTTTGCGGAACTCCCGCCGGTTCCGGAAAAGGAACAACGCTACTCACGGAAGCCGGGCTTTACCGACACACGCTTGCGACCCTTAGCGCGGCGGCGCGAGATCACGGCTTGGCCGCTCTTGGTCTTCATCCGGGTACGAAATCCGTGCGTCTTCGAGCGGTGACGCCGGTTGGGTTGGAATGTGCGCTTGGGCATTAAACTTGGCTGCTCCTGATTTCAGTTAGCCGTGCAATTATGTGGTTGCAGAGCGAAGTAGCAGTATAAATGAGCCAGCGCGGGTGGGCAAACGGGGCTGGGTCGGCGGGATACACTAACCACAGGGGACACTGAGGTACACAGAGGCTTAACGTCTCCGAAATTTTTCTATCCCAGGCAGAAGTTTTCTACCAGCAGGGCAGTTCAGGCGTGAAATTCTGCACCATTGACGCTACAGTTATAAAGTCGCTACTTGACAGAAATTTTTCTTAGCGTGTTCAATCGCAAAGGCGGCAGAAAAACTTTCTGAAGTTTTCCACAAACCTGATTTTTTTGTGCTAGTATGCCGGACTGATCCTGCTCATCGAAAAGTTTTCTCGCTCCAGTGAATCCGGCTATTGACGCGGTGCTGGGCGGTGAGCGTATTAGTACCGCAATCATTAGACTTCAGGCGCTGGCGAGGGCGTGCAGCGCACCAAAAATTCATTATGTCGGTCTCAAGCTCAACTCTTGCTCCCAATCCGTGGTTACGCATCCTGGATGCGCTGGAAAAAAAGATCAACCGGCATTCTTACGACACCTGGCTGAAGCCGACGCGTTACAGCCATTCGAGCGGGGGCACACTTTTTGTGCGCGTGCCCACGGCCGAGTTTTGCCAAGTCGGAGATAAGTATGCGGATCTGATCCAGGAGGCGCTGGATAACCTTGGCCTCGAATATCAGGACGTAAAATTTGTGCCTCCGGTACCGGGGGCCGATCCGGCAGCTACACCGGTCCGCCATGACGGCGGACTTTCCGCACATGCTGCCGCTCCGGCGACTCACCCAGCGCAGTCTCGTTTCGACTGGGATGGAGCGGCGCAACTGAATCCGCGATACACCTTCGATGCATTTGTGATCGGGAGCGGAAACCAGTTTGCGCATGCTGCCTGCCAGGCGGTAGCCGAACGTCCTTCCAAAGCTTATAACCCGCTCTTCCTCTATGGCGGGGTGGGTATGGGGAAGACGCATCTGATGCAGGCGATCGGGCACGAGATCCGGAAACGGCAGCCGCAGTGTGCCATCTGTTATGTCTCCAGCGAGAAGTTCACCAACGAGATGATCAATTCGCTGCGCTACGACAAGATGACCAGCTTCCGCGACAAGTTCCGGAATGTGGATGTGCTGCTGGTGGATGACATTCAGTTCCTGGCCCAGAAGGAACGCACACAGGAAGAGTTCTTCCATACGTTCAATGCCCTGCATGAGTCCATGAAGCAGATCGTGATTGCCAGCGACCGCTCGCCGAAGGAACTGGCGGAGATCGAGGACCGGTTGCGGAGCAGGTTTGAATGGGGACTGATCGCTGATATTCAGCCGCCTGATCTCGAGACGAAGGTTGCCATCCTGCAGAAGAAGGCGGAACAGGAGAAAGTAACGCTACCGACGGATGTGGCACTGTACATTGCCTCGAATATTCGTTCTAACGTTCGTGAACTAGAAGGGGCACTGATCCGGTTGGTAGCGCACTCTTCCCTGACCAGCAGCGAGATTTCCCTTCCCTACACCCAGGTAGTGCTCAAGAACTTTATTGATTCGCAGGCACGGAAGGTTACGATTGAGTCCATTCAGAAATCAGTGGCGGAACAATTTGGATTGCGGTTGGTAGAGATCAAGGCGAAGAACAACTCGCGGTCGATTGTTTATCCCCGGCAAATTGCCATGTACTTGGCAAAACATCTGACAGACGCTTCCCTGCCTGAGATTGGCCGCCAGTTTGGGGGAAAGCACCACACCACGGTATTGCATTCAGTCGAAAAGATTGATGAAGTGCGCAAGACAGACAAAGATTTGAACAGGCTGCTGAATAAGTTGACCGAGCAGTTAGGCGGGTAGTTCACGATTAGTATCTACTTTTCCACTTATTGAGGTAGTTGTTCTTAGCTAGGCCTGTGGAGTAGCTGTGGAAG
>Ga0207136_1131_pt1 | contig 14949 bp, 15 predicted proteins | sample Alteio_BWMinHeat_8_FD_153552 | JGI IMG/M metagenome (GOLD analysis project Ga0207136, IMG submission 153552) | Enriched cells from forest soil in Barre Woods Harvard Forest LTER site, Petersham, Massachusetts, United States -... | ecosystem: Environmental > Terrestrial > Soil > Temperate forest >...
GATGATTCTTCGGTCAGGCGCGCTGCCCGCGGGGATCAAATACCTCGAAGAGCGAACGGTCGGTCCGTCGCTGGGCACTGACTCCATACGCGCCGGCGTCAGCGCAGCGGTGATTGGTATGTTGGCAGTGCTGATTTTCATGCTGATTTACTATCATGCCGCCGGAATCAACGCCGACATCGCACTCATTCTGAACCTGATCATCCTGCTTGGGTTCCTGGGATTCAGCGGCGCAACGCTCACGTTGCCGGGAATTGCTGGCGTCATATTGACGGTTGGCATGGGCGTGGATTCAAATGTGCTGATTTTTGAGCGCATCAGGGAAGAGCTTAGGAATGGCAAGACTCCGCCCTCGGCGATTGAGCAGGGGTTTGGCCACGCCTGGATAACGATTGTGGATACACACGTAACCACGATTGTTTCGGCGGTCATCCTGTTCATCTTCGGAACCGGGCCGGTGAAGGGGTTTGCAGTGACGCTCAGCTTTGGTCTGTTCGCGAACTTGTTTACTGCGGTGTTTGTATCGCGCGTGATTTTTGACTGGTTGCTGAGCCGCAAACAACGCGGCGAAGCGTTGAGCATCGGATAGTGTGAGCAAGCGGAAGGGCACTTTGCAGAGAAAGAGGTCCTAAGCAGGTGGAATTTTTTCGCAATACAAACATCGACTTCCTGGGCAAGAAGTGGTACTTCCTTGCGTTTTCGCTGGTGTTCAGCGTGGCCGGACTGTTCTCCATGATCTTCTGGCATGGCATCCCCTACGGCGTGGACTTCCGCGGCGGCACCCTGGTGTACGTCAAGTTCGCCCAGGCGCCGGATGACAACGCCATTCGCGCTTCCATGAACCGGGCTGGCTTGGGCAGCGCCCGCATCCAGAGTTACGGACAGGCCGGCAGCAACGAGGTTCTCATTGACGTCTCCGAGCAGGAGACCAGCGAGCAGGCGCTCGACCGCAGCAAGAACCAAATCATCAGCGCCCTGCAAACCAACGCACCTACCGACAAGCAAGACCTGAACAACGCCAGCGTTCTCAGCATAAAAACCTATCTATTGCAGAAAGATCCGCTACACCTGGGAAGCGATGCCGAGCAACGCTACTCCGGGCTCGCCCAGGCTGTTGCCGATTACCGCGACAAGACCAAGGGCGGCGTACTGACCTCGATGGACGATCTCAAAGCGGTTGATCCCGCGGTAGCGGCATCGTTGCAGGAAGGTTTTTTCCTCTCGAATTTTGCCGTGCGCAATGTGGAGATTGTCGGCCCACAAGTAGGATCACAGTTGCGCAAACAGGCGTTGCTGGCCACTGCATATTCGCTAGCAGGCATGCTCATCTATCTCGGCTTCCGTTTTGAATTCATTTACGGTGTGGCCGCTGTCATTACGGTATTCCACGACACGCTGATCACAGTGGGCGCATTTTCGCTCATGAACAAGGAAATCTCGCTGACGGTGATCGCTGCGATCCTTACCCTGATCGGTTACTCGAACAACGACACCATCGTGGTCTTTGACCGAATCCGCGAAAACCTGAAGCTGATGCGGCGGGAAAAATTGTCGGACATTGTGAACCGCAGCATCAACCAGACCTTGAGCCGGACCATCCTGACCGCCGGTTTGACCTTCCTGACCGTGCTGGCCCTGTATCTGTTCGGCGGAGAGGTGCTTAAGGGTTTCTCCTTCGCCTTGGTCATCGGCATCTTGATCGGCACATATTCCTCGATTGCAATTGCTGCACCCATTCTTGTGGCGTACCAGGACTGGCGCGCGGACCGGGGAAGGCCAGTAGTAACGCTGCCTTCATCCAAGGACACAGCCAGCCGGGAACGGGTCAAAACCAAGGTCTAAACCCGCTCCTGAAGGGCCGCTTGCAGATAAGTTTGTGATTGAACGGGTTTTGAGGTAGTATCGTCCGGTTTTCGATTTGGCCTGCCGTCTGAAACGAAGGTTGGGAGCAAATCGACGCTAGCCGGTGTCTAAGGGTAATTAGGTTTGGTGTAGGAGAGGGCCTTATGTTTGAAGATAGCCTGCTTGAGTCGGGGGGAAGGCTGACGACAAAGCGAGGACGCTGGACGCTGTTCTCCTTTGTACTGGAAGCAATTGCAGTCGGGGTGATGGTACTGATCCCACTGCTATTTACGGAAGCTTTGCCGAAGACCCAGTTGATGACCTTCCTGGTCGCGCCACCTCCGCCACCACCACCTCCGCCACCTCCTGCCGCCGCTCCGATCAAGGTCGTCAAGCAGGTCCAGACCAACATTATTGATAACCAACTCCGTACGCCCACCAAGATTCCTGAGAAAGTGCAGATGATTAAGGAAGAAGAAGCCCCTCCGCCCGTGACTGCTGCCGGCGTGGTAGGCGGCGTTCCGGGTGGTATCCCCGGTGGACAGATGGGCGGCGTAATCGGCGGAATTATCAGTTCGACCCCGGTCGCTGTGCCTAAAGCGGTCACCCCGCAGCGCGTGCGCGTCTCTCAGGGTGTGACCCAGGGTTTGCTGCTACGAAGAATTCAGCCGAACTATCCACCTCTTGCCCGGCAAGCACGCATCCAAGGAAGTGTGCTGCTGCAAGCTGAGATCAGCAAGGACGGGAGCATCGAGAACCTGCATCTGATCAGTGGGCACCCGATGCTGGCGCCTGCAGCGATTGAAGCAGTGAAGCAGTGGAAGTACAAGCCGTACGTTCTGAACGGTGAACCGGTGGAAGTCGAAACCCAAATTACGGTGAACTTTACACTGTCGGGCGGCTAGAGCGGCATTAGAGACGCAGCTTGCTGCGTCCTTGGGGCATTCGTCACAAAGGCTTACGAATGAATTTGATGGTGGTTGCTTTCCCCTGATCCTACCTGTGTGTCAACCAGGGAACAGGGCGTTTTGAGCAGACTGCCTCAGTTTTCAATGCGGAGCGGGTTTTCGCACATCGGATTTTCAGATTTTGAATTGGTTTCGAGGAGGAAACGCAACTCATGTTTATCGCCAACCTAGCAGCACATACCCTAACTCACATGTCCACCATGGCTACCTGGATGTTTCAGGACCAACCGGTGGGCTGGGACCCGATTTCGCTCTGGCACCAGATGGGATTCGTTGCCAAGGGCGTGGTCTTCGTTTTGTTCATTATGTCGGGGTGGTCCATCGGCGTAATGATCGACCGCTATATGGCATTCAATGCGGCACGCAAGCAGTCGCGAGCGTTCGCCCCCGCAGTCGCGGGAGCGTTGCGTGACGGCAAAATTGATGAAGCTATCAAGGTTGCCGAGCGTAACAAGAAGAGCCATCTGGCGAAAGTTGTCACGGCTGGCCTCATGGAGTTCCGCGCCCATCAAGACAGCACGGATATTCCGGGCGAGACCATTGAAGCCTCCAAGCGCGCTCTGGAACGGACTGAAGCCATCGTCCACGCCGAACTCAAGCGTGGTCTGGGCGGTCTGGCCACCATCGGCTCGACGGCCCCCTTCGTGGGTCTGTTCGGCACGGTGATGGGCATTCTCAACGCCTTCAAAGGAATTTCCGAACAGAAGGCAACCGGTCTGGGTGCAGTCGCCGGCGGTATCGCGGAAGCCCTGGTAACCACGGCGTTCGGTCTGATCGTCGCCATTCCCGCCGTCATGATGTTCAACTATCTGACGGGCCGCGTGGAAGCGTTTGACGTGGAGATGGATAACTCCTCGAGCGAACTGATCGACTATTTCCTCAAAAAGCGGGGAATGCGCCGGCCCTAAGGGGCCAACCTGGACTGGGTTTCACTCTGAGTTGCTGAACGGCGCCGGAAGTATCTTCCGGCGCCGCCTCCCGAACCTGAGTGGAGACCTTCTCGGAATCTTACGCAGGAGAAATTATGGCAATCTCCAAGAGGAATGAAGGGGCCAAGGTCAACTCCGACATCAACGTCACCCCCATGGTGGACGTGATGCTGGTTTTGCTGATCGTTTTCATGGTGATCACGCCCATGTTACAGAAGGGTGTCAGCGTGGATCTGGCCAAGGTAAACAATCCGTCGCCGATGGCCGACGCGGACAAGGAAGACGCGCTGATCGTCGCGGTCATGCGCGATGGCAAGGTTTTCTTCGGCAATGATCCGACCCCCGCGGACCAGCTCACGCAAAAGGTCAAAGACCGGCTGGCGAACCGCCTGGACAAACGCGTGTTCGTGCGTGCCGATGCCCGCGCCAAGTTCGGCTCTGTGGTCAGCGTTGTGGACAATGTACGCGCGGCTGGTGTGGATCAGTTGGGTTTGCTGACCGACCAAAAGAAGACGACGACAGGGGCCCCGCCCGCAGGGTCGGCGCCTACCGGACAATAGAGGAGATTTCTTATGGGAATGGGAATTAGTACAGGCGGCCAAAGTGCAAACATCAACGTCACGCCGCTCATAGACGTGTTGCTGGTGTTGCTAATCGTTTTCATGGTGATCACGCCTCTCACCCCAAAGGGTCTGGACGCGCTGGTACCGCAGCCGCCACCGCCCAACGCGCCCAAGAACAACACTCCGGATCGCACCATTGTGGTGCAGTTGATTGACCGGGGAGCGGGCCAGGAGCCAGGGGTCAAGATCAACAATGAAGACACGACCTGGGATGGTTTACAGGGTCGTCTGACCGACATTTTCAAGACCCGCGCTGAGAAGGTGATGTTCGTGAAGGGCGATGACAATGTTCCGTTCGCGGATGTTGCTAACGTGATTGACATTGCGCACGCCGCTGGCGTGGACAAAGTGGGCCTGATTACGGCCAAGATCGAAGCCGGCGGCTAGGGCGCGTTTTGGTAGGGCACGGCTTCAGCCGTGCCATTCAGGGCCCGACAAAATACGGGCTTCAGCCCCTGAGGGACGTGCCTTCCGGGCTGAAAGGCACGGCGGCAGCCCCGCGCCGCAGAGCCCGATTGATTTTCGTTAGTCCGAAAGATTTCGTCACATCCCCAGGGAATTCCTGGCGAGGGAGACCTATAAGCAATGAAAAAAAGTGTGCGAGTGCTGGCGCTCCTGGCTGTTGGCCTCATGTTCTTTTCCACCGTAGGCTGCAATAAACTGCGGGCCCGCGATCAGTTGAATAAGGGCGTGACCTCCTACAAGAATGCGCGCTATGAGGAAGCCATTGACCATTTCCAGCAAGCTGTGACCCTCGACCCCAGCCTGTTGAATGCGCGGCTCTATCTGGCCACCGCCTACGCCCAGCAGTACATTCCCGGTGTGGATGCTGAAGATAATAACCGTCTGGGGATGCAGGCTGTGGACCAATACAAGGCTGTGCTCGAGCGCGACCCCAAGAGCGTCAACAGCGTCAAGGGCATTGCTTACATTTTCCTGCAGATGAAGAAGTTTGAGGACGCCAAGACCTACTATCGCAAGGCCCTCGAAATCGACCCCAATGATCCCGAGCCTTACTACTCCGTGGGCGTGATTGACTGGACACAAACCTACCAGCCACGCATGGAAGAACGCGCGAAACTCGGGCTTAAACCAGACGAGCCCTTGAAAGACAAGAAAGTTTGCGCCGCGCTCAAAGAGAAGAACTCAGCCAACGTGCAGGACGGCATTGATGCGCTCAACAAAGCATTGCAGCTGCGTCCCGACTACGATGATGCTATGGCGTACATGAACCTCATGTACCGCGAACGGGCCGATGTCGAATGCGAAGACCCCGCCGCGAGGGCTGCCGATCTAAAGAGCGCCGATGAATGGGTGGACAAGACCATGGCCACGAAAAAGGCCAAGGCCGAAAAACAGCCTGGAGCACAGGGCATTACCATGGACCAGCCCAAATAGGGACCGTTCTCAGCGATCAACCCGAGGCCTGTGACATTAGTAATCTACATGCCTTGGTTTTCGGTGGCTATCAGCAGCGCAGGTTGTTATGTTCCTTGCTGGGGCGTGACAACTCACGGCCGACATGCTAAAGCCAGCCATCCAGACAATCTTCTGCTTATGTTTGCTCTTGACCCCGCACGTCTGGGGGCAGGCTGCGCGCGATAAGGATGACCCACAAGTTACTCGCCTGCTAGGGTTGGAGCACCTTTGGAACGACGCTCAAGTGAGTCGTGACGAACGTGCTCTGGAAGGAATGATCGCCGACACTTTTGTGGACACGGAGTGGGACGGTGAAATCAGCGAACGCGGGAAGTTCCTCGCCGACATCAAAGACCCCAAGTTCAAGCCTACCCTGGTTGCAATCCAGGACGTAAAAGTGAATCTTTACCACAACACCGGGATTGTTACCGGTATCTACCACGCCAAAGGTTCCTACCAGGGGAAGCCCTATGACCACTTCGGACGATTTACTGATACCTGGATTTACGAAGACGGCAAGTGGCAATGCGTGGCCAGCCACACCAGCCTGCTGAAGAAATGAACTAAATCATGTGAGGACAGCCGCCCTCCGCTGTCCGGGCGAGTAAAGCTCTCCAGTTCCTGCGTGTTTCAATCGCGGTGCACCGTATCCATGGAGAAGGCTGGCAAACACACAGCGATATACTCTGCCCCGCCGTTTGCCGGAGTCGAGTATTGAACCCACTCTCCATGATGTGCAATGACAGCCTGGCCTGGCATGACATCCATATGGCCACTCTTGTAGCGAACCCGGACCATCCCCTTTAGAACCAGAGTAAATTCGTCAAACTCAGGAGTTTGTCCCGGCTCTTCCCAGCCCTGCGGGCTGCGCATGTGGGCAATACTTACGCCAGCGGTGTTGGTATTCACGCGTCCAATGAATTCGTCAATCAACTTGGGTTTATTTCCCGCGGCGGTTATGCGAGTGGCTTGAGTTACCAGAGTCGGCATAAAGCTCCTTAACGAGAGAAGGATTAATGTAGCAAGGAGGAAGAGGGGCGCGGTCAATCACGTCTTTCTAGGCGATCCCAGGGACTGGAGCTGGCTCTTTCCCGTGTTCCTTGAGCCTTGTGCGCAGCCATGAGAGCAGCAGCATGGAAAGGAATATCGCGAGCAATCCGAGAGAAGCCGCTCCAATCCCGACACCCCGTTTCGGCAACAGCGATAGGCGTCCATAAACCAATTCGATGTGGACCCAGTAAACCAGCAGCGAAGTCTGGCCCAACTGGACGAGAGGGCTGAATCCCCACTGGCCAGCACCCCAGCGCCACCACAGATAGCTCGCGGCCAGGATGATCAACAGCATGCCAACGCGGATCAGGAAAAAATTTGGACTGGTGTGCCAGAAATCATATACCAGATAAAGTTGCGGGCGCGCATCCAGGCGCCGAGCCATGTAGATGAGAACACCGCCACCCAATCCCACTAGAACGAACGTTGCCGCACCGCGTAGCCGCGACCAATTTGTTAGCAGCAGAAAGCCCACGGCCAGTCCCATGAAGGCAAATGCTGTCCAGGGGAAAATGGGAAACAGCCATGCCTGTGGCTCGCCAAGATTGTGGACACCATCTATGTAGGACTCCAACGGCCAGGGCAACCCGCGCGGACGCCAGACGGTCCAAATCAAAGGAGTCAGCAGTGAAATGCCCAAACCGATAACGGCGCTGCTAACCGCCAAAAGAAGCCGCTGGCCGGAAAGACGCACGGCGGCTTCCTTGAGCGAGAGCACCACCCAGCAAAACGCTCCCATCAGCATCATGGATAGCCCGATAGTATTGAGCACATCCACGCGAAACAAATCTGTCCATGGCGACCATCCCCAGGCGATCACGAATTCCTGTAGCCTGAACAGCAGCCCAAGTCCGAGAATTTCAGCCCCACGGCGAATCGTGGCATAGGCAATCTGGTTCGCAGACTTGCCTTTCTGAATCAGTTTGTCGGCCACCAAAGCGAAAGAGATTCCAGCGAGAAATAAAAACAGCGGTGCAGGGAAAGTCCCACCCAACTGCGACCACATAAAAAACGTGCTCTTGCGTGCGTCTCCACCCAGCCACGCGTCGTAGCAATGCGTCTGGAACATCAGGACGCAAGCCAGCCCTCGCATCAAATCAATGTATCCCAGCCGCGATGGAGCGGAAGACGACATAGGCGTTCCCACTAGCCTACAGCAGCATAATTACCGAACAGTGCAGCTCAGTGTCATGGAGACCTACATTCGTCCCGGAACCGTCACAAGCCGCCCCAGACGGTGTTCCGGCTACTATTTATGCTAGTACGCCACAGCCTGATTGCATATAATTACTGCGCTTCGGATTGGTGAAGTCGGGGGCTCAACTCCCAGGCATCTGACCCAGCCTCGAACAACCAAGCACCAAAGGAGCTTTATGAAAAATCTAATTCTCAGGGCCGCAGTGTTGCTATTGGCAGGCCTATCCGTTCCGCTGGGAATGGCCCAAGAAACCACAAAAGAACAGGTCCGCGACTATCCTCCCGACTTCCACCAGTACAACCGAAACATTGTTCCAGAAGATTTTGCTCCCGGCGGGGAACCGGCCCTGCCCGTTCGCGGCACGGGCGCAAACATTCTCATACGGGACGTGGTCATCAGCAACACCGACCACAATTTGAAACACACCAACACCGCCCCGAACAGCGAGCCCAGTATCGCGATCAACCCCAAGAATCCGAATGAGATTGACATTCTTGCATTCACGGCTGGCTGGGGAGCCGATGCGCCCGTATGGCATTCCAAGAATGGCGGCGCGCTGTGGTCTCTGGATAGCACGATCCCGGTTCCGACAGGGCTTGGTTTTCAGGGCTGTCCCTGCGATCAGGACCCAGACTATGGTCAGGGCGGCGATTTATCCGCAGTGTTTCTTGATATCGACAACAATGGCGGGATCAACGCATACAGTGGAAGCACCGATAATCCGACCTCAGCCGGAGCCTGGAAATGGCTGGTCAGTGGGGGAGTGGCGGTACCCACGAACCATGTTCTGGAAAACGCGGACCAGCCTTGGCTGCTGGTGAATGCAGATCCGAAAACGAAAACTCAGGATGACGTCTATGTAGCCTACGATGACTTTGGCGGCGCGCCCGACATGCATGTGTCGGCGGCTCCGGGAAGCGATCCCCCGAACTTTACCATTGACAATATTGCTGGCTTCTCCCAGGGCGCGATCAATCCCGGCCAGCGGCTTGCCGTGGACCACAGCAACGGAGCGGTGTACACCCTGTTTCAGCAGTGCCCGACAACAGTCAATAACTGCAACAACATCTCCGCCGATCCCAAGACCATCCACTGGTTCCTCAATCGCTCCACCGATGGTGGCAAGACCTGGGGCCTGAATGGCAGCAAGACAGGTGTCGTGGTGGCCAAAGGACAAAGCACGCAGCCAACGCCGAAATTCGGCACGGTGAACGCGCTTTTAGGCGGAGTGAATCACGTTACCGTTGATCCCAATAACAGCGACGTATACGTGGTTTTCGGCAACCGCGATCCTAAGACCAAGAACAACCGGCTGAGCATCGTCCGCTTGACTTCGAATGGCAAAGGCGGGCTCACAATCGGGACTCCACACTTTGTGACGGGCCAGGTGCAAGCCGCGCTGCCGTCCGTGGCAGTGGCCAAGAACAGCGCTGGAACCATTGGCGTGCTTTACACGGTGTTCAATGGGATCGACCCGAAATCCCATTTCCCCATGTACACAGCGATGCTAGCTACCAGCACCGACCACGGCGTGACTTTCGCGCAGAACAAGCTGGAGAAGTTCCTTTCGCCGGCTACCGATAGCGGCGATCCGCGGCAACGTGTTCTCGGCGACTATCAGCAGATGAAGGCGGTCGGAAACACCTTCTATGGCGTGTTCGCGGGCAATGGCGTTCCTTTTGGACGGCCATTCTCCAACATTGACCCAATTTTCTTTAAGACAACCGTTACCCCGTAACCGCAGCACGCGGCCCACTGAAGCGACCTTTCCGTGGGCCGCTGCTTCACCTCTCATCAAGAGCAGCAGCGATAGGTTCTAGTCACGCTGTCCCTTTTTCACAGTCGCACTTACCGTCCCTTTCGCCAATCTTGCCGAGATCTCATCTCCAGCCTTCGCCTTCGCCGCATCCTTCAGGAGTTTCCCTGAGGCATCGAACACCAGCGCGTAACCACGTTCGAGGATCGCCATCGGCGAAAGCGCCTGCAAGGCTGTATCCATGCGTTCCACACGGACCTTGCGCTCGAGTAGCATGTTGCGCATTGCAGAGATAATGGGCATGGTCCGTGCGTCGAGGTCCTTTTTCATCCCCGCCAGCACGCGGCGCACATCATAGTGGTGAACTGCGGCTGATAAAGTCTCGAACCGCCGCCTCTGTCTCTCAAAGATATTGCGCTGTCCGTGAACAAGCCGGTTGACCAGATCATCCAACCGCTGCTCGCGCCGATGAATCAGGTTCATCATGCGAGCAAACGCGCCATGCTGCGCCATTTCGGTTAGGTTCTGGCGAGCCATCAGCAAGTGATAACGCATCGCTTTTTCGAGCCGGCGGTGCAAACCTCCTAGCTGTTCGTCAACTTCCTGCCGCGAGCGGATTACCAGTTCCGCGGCCGCGGACGGCGTGGGTGCTCGCAAGTCGGCAACAAAATCAAGAATGGTGAAGTCGGTCTCGTGGCCCACCGCGGAAATGACAGGAATCTCAGAAGCCGCCACCGCTCGTGCCAGGCCTTCATGATTGAATGCAGCCAGATCCTCTGCCGAGCCCCCACCGCGCGCCACAATGATGACATCTACATTGCGCGCTTTGTTGAAGTAACGGATCCCGGCACTCACCTCAAGCGGCGCCGCTTCTCCCTGCACCTGGGCAGGGAAGATCAGTACGTTGGCTGTGTCATGCCGCCGCCGCAAAATGTTTAGAATGTCACGCAGTGCAGCCGCCTGCGGCGAAGTCACAATCCCGATGCGCGTTGGCAGAGTGGGAATCGGCTTCTTGCGGGCGGAGTCAAACAATCCTTCTGCTTCCAGCTTTGCCTTGAGCTGTTCAAACGCGATTTGTAGAGCCCCGGCGCCCTTGGGTTCCAGGTATTCAGCCGAAATCTGTAATTCACCGCGATCTTCGTAAATGGTGACTCGCCCGCGGGCTACGACCTGCATGCCGTTTTCCGGACGAAACCGCAGCAGCCGTGCCGAAGAGCGGAACATCACCACGCGGACCTGCGCAACTGAGTCTTTCAGGGTGAAATAGAGATGACCCGAATCATGGGCGCGAAAGTTCGAGATCTCACCTTCCACCCAGAGGTCGCCATACTCCCGCTCGATATGGGTGCGCACCGCGGCGACCAGGTCGCGCACCGTCCAGGTGCGTCGCGCTGCCGGCTGAAAACTGAACCCGAGCTGGTCGGTGGAAGCCATCTTGAGAAGTCTATCGTGGAGAGGCAGCAGTTAGCACTTGGCATTAAGCACTTAGCATTCAGCACTCAGCCAACGCAGGTGTCTCGTGCTGACTGCTAAGCATCACTTCCTCAACCTTCCAATCACGTACAGCAGAACTGAGAGCACAACACTGATAAGGATCGAAGTTGCCAGCGGAAAATAAAACGTCGCGTTCTTGCCGCGATAGATGATGTCGCCGGGAAGCCGGCCGATAGGTAAGTTGGTGCGTCCCAGCAGAATGAGAGCCAGGCCAACGATGGCGATAATCGCGCCCAGTGCCAGCAGGAGCTTGCCAAAATCCACCACACCAGAATTCTAAATTAATTGAGGCGCAGGCGAGCGCCGTGAACCTCGCATGCGGTCACTCAGTAATCAGTACCGCCGCCAGCCTCATGGGAGGACTATTGAGGCTGAATGCTGAGTGCTCGCATTCGCGAGTGTCCCCGCAAATACAGCAGGGAGTGCTAGAATTTGCGTCATGAAAAGACGCACAATCTTCCTCGCACTCCTGCTGGCCTCCGTGACTGGCGTGGGTCAGACTCCGGCGGCGGTCGAGATCACCGCTGAGCCTCATCACCATCTGCTGTTAGAAAACCAGTACGTGCGCGTGTTCCGAGCTGAGGTCGCGCCCGGAGATGCGACGCTCATGCATCGTCACGGCCACGACTACGTTTTCGTATCCATCGGCGCTAGCGATGTTTTGAATCAAGTGGAAGGCAAAGCCCCGGCCCCGCTCAAAATGAAGGACGGAGAGACGCGGTTCGCGGCCGGCCCGTTCTCGCACATTGCGCGGAATCAGGCCAGCACGCCGTTTGTCGCTATCGCGGTCGAATTGCTGCAAGACCAGGCTGCACACGCCACACCTCCGCCGAAGTGGGACGAAGAACGCGGGTTGCACGTGCTGCAGGGCGGGACCCGGGACATTATGTTCGTCCAGGATGGCGTCCGCGTTTCTGAAATCGAGTTGCAGCCGGGCGCTGTGGTGCCGAGCCATCATCACAAAGGGCCGCATCTCGTGGTCGCGGTCACCGATGTGGACGTGCGTAGCGATGTTGAAGGCAAGGCCCCGATGCCGGCTCACATCAACGCGGGAGACGTGAAGTGGGTGCAGGGCGGATACACCCATACCGTCACCAACACCGGCAAGCAGGAAGCCAAGTTTGTGACGCTGGAGTTCCAGTAACTCCGTAAGATAAATCAGGTGGTGTGGCGCGGGCGCCCCCGCCCGCGTGAATCTCTGTCTATGCCAAGTAAGCTCGCACTCTCTCTGATCGCAGTCCCTCTGCTCTCACTCTATGCTCACGCGGCCGACCCATCCACCGCCGCCTTGATCGGAAAAGGGCATTTCAAACGCGCTCAAGCCATCCTGGTGGAGCGCCTCAAGGCTGATCCCAACGACGCGCGCTCTTACTGCGAAATGTCCAAAGTTGCTGAGGCATTTCAGCACTGGGATGAAGCCATCCAGCACGCCGAGAAAGCTGTATCGCTCGACCACAAGAACCCCGAGTTTCAGGCACAACTGGCCGACGCCGTGGGCGCGGAACTTTCCGGAAGCCAGAAGCTCGGCATGTTTGAACGGGCGTCGCTGGCTCGGCGCTTTAAGAGGGAGGCCGAGCTTGCACTGCAACTGGATGCCAAGAATTTGGATGCCAACAGCGATCTGGCCGAGTTCTATCTGCAAGCTCCCGGGCTGGTTGGCGGAGACAAGAAAAAGGCCGCCGAACTGGCTGACAACCTGGTGAAGCTCGATGCTGGGCGCGGGTACCTGATGAAGATCGAAATTGCCGCCGAAAGCAATCGCATCAGCGAGGTGGAACAGTTGCTACAACAGGCCATGAGCGCCGCGCCCAAAGATTATGACGTGCGCATTCAGGCCGCCAATTTCTATATCAGCAAGGGCTCGGCGGCTCTTGGCCAGGCCGAGGAGCAGGCGAAACAGGCAGTGCGGCTCGATACCGACCGCGCCGGCGGATACGTCAGCCTGGCTGTTGTGTATGCCGAGCAGGGCCGCTGGAAGGATTTGGAGGCCACGCTGGCCGATTCGCAGCGCAACGTCCCCGATGACCTTGCGCCTCTGTACCAGTCCGCCAAGGCCATCTTCACCAGCAATCAAGCGCAGGAACTGACCCGTGCCGAAGGATACCTGCGCACCTATCTAGGTCAGCCTGCCGAAGGCAATGAGCCGCCCCTCAACGGAGCACACTGGCGGCTGGGACTCATCCTCGAAAAAGAAGGCCACAAAGATCAGGCCAAGCAAGAGCTGCAACGCGCGGTGGATCTCGATCCCAGCTTTGAACCAGCGCGGAAGGATTTGAAGAGGCTGCAATGATTTGGCACTGTGACGAATACTTTTCGCCGTAATTTTTCGGTTTGAAAGGCGCTGGGTGCCCGTCGGCAGATTGTCCACTCACACGGTGTTTATCGCTTTTATGGGTGGCACTGAGAAAACTAAAACCTCTTCCCACCGTCTAACTGTACTTGGCTGACCTCGCCTCCACTTTCGAAGCACCTGCCCAAATCGCGGCCCAGCAATCCAATTGCGTGGACATCTGGCGCCCCCGTGAATTCCATGCAATCGAGCTACAGCATGCGTCAGAGGTCACGGTTGAATATCCCCGCCACTGGCACGATGAGTTTTACGTCTCTGTGACGCTCGCGGGAACCAGTGACCTGGAGTGTTCCGGCACCTCGTTTTCGGTCCTGCCGGGCCAGCTTGTTGTCATCCCTCCGGGAGACGTCCATGCCAACCAAAAATTAAGATGCAGCTCCCGCACGATATTCCTCGATTTCGGCGCACTACAAAACGGGGTTGAGCAATTCGTAGAGCGGAGCATTCCAAGCATTGACTTTCGTACTCTCTTGATTGACGACAAACCCACCGTGAATGACTTCCTTCAGATGCATCGGTGTTTGCAAGGGGGGCGGTTTGAACTGGAGCAGGAGGATTCTCTATTCCTCTTTCTCTGCAGGCTTGTGGCCGGCCACAGCGCTGCACAGGTCTCATTGTCGCGGGAAGGCAAAGAGGACGCAGCGGTCGAGCGGGCAAAGCTCTTCCTGGAAGAACACTACGCAGATCGCGTCTCGATTCACGACCTCGCCCGGATAACGCGTTTAAGTCCCTTCCACTTCAACCGTTCGTTTTGCCAAAAAATGGGAATGCCTCCGCATGCTTACCAACTGCAACTGCGCATCGCGCATGCAAAACGTTTCCTACGACTCGGCCGATCAGTCTCCGATACCGCCTGTCTTGTCGGATTCTTTGATCAGAGTCATTTCGTGCATTCCTTCAAGCGGTCCGAGGCTGTTCCTCCCAGCCAATACGCACGTTTCAGCAAAAATTTACAAGACGGTCAGCCCCACACCCACTATTTTTGAGTTTGATCTTTCCCGATGAACTTCCGCCTGAGGGGGAACTCGGGAAAAACAGGAGTCCCGCGCCTGGTGGGCTGTTTTTTTCTCAGGGGCCCCAATTTGCTGAAAGAAAGGAACTGAATTGATAGGTACCTATCGTCCAAGTTTGCTGCAGTCGCTATTTTTCGCATTCCTGACCTTGCTGATTGCTGCCGGCCCGGCATTCGGCGATACCGATGAGCGGAAAGTCACCAAACTCGCAGATGGGGTGTACGCCATCCAGCATAAAAGTGCGAGTGATGGCAACGTCAACGGAAACACCACAGTGATTATTGGTGATCGTGAAGTGTTCGTCGTG
>Ga0207136_1132_pt1 | contig 14795 bp, 19 predicted proteins | sample Alteio_BWMinHeat_8_FD_153552 | JGI IMG/M metagenome (GOLD analysis project Ga0207136, IMG submission 153552) | Enriched cells from forest soil in Barre Woods Harvard Forest LTER site, Petersham, Massachusetts, United States -... | ecosystem: Environmental > Terrestrial > Soil > Temperate forest >...
TGGCCCCAGCCAGAAACCACACAACAATGAATAGGGGCGCCCACATGCGGTAGTCGGACCATACGAGCGCCTTGTTGTAATCAGACCCAACGCCCTCAAACCAAGCCGCAGACCAGTAAAGACAATTCGCGAGAGCGAAGGGCACGGCCACAACCCAAAGCTTGTGCAATGATGCTGGGAAGACCGAGCATGATAGCCAAACAATGACAGACGAAACGATGGCTATCAGAACGGCTCCTGAGCTTAAGGAGAATGATTCGACGAATGCCTTCATTGCCCAGCCACCTCTTGAACTGCAAATTAACATACAGTTGACTGTTGCAATCAGGCCAATACACTCAAAACCCCAGGGTTGGAGGTCAATGAGTGGTCGCTGCTGTTGGTTTCACGCGCCAAGCCGGAATTGGCGAGGCCCCGGTCGCTAGGTGCCCAAGGGTTGCTTCATCTCTGCCGCGAGTCTTGCCTGCGATGATGGGTTTGTTCGGGACGGTTTCGTAGGCGTAGCCGGTCAGATAGAGTGCTTGGATTCCAGGCTTAGTGCGGATTCGCGCCCAACCGAAGTGGATACTACCCTTGATCGTAAATCTGAATGCGAGATAGCGATCGACCACATTTGCCCAAGGTCCGTAGCTATAGGTGTGGCTTTCTACCCTGTTCCACTCGATCATTCTGCATGCACGGGTCATGGTGCAGGAATTGTGCCGAAACTGTCGATTCGCCTTGATGAGAGCCCCGGCGTGGCGGGCGGCGACATACGAACGGCCGTGTGAGTTAGGTGGTGTTTGCCACACTTTGTTCGCTGCCGAAATTGGGACAATGCCTGCATAGCCACCGTCACCACTGGCGGTACTGCACACGAAACTGAAGTCGGCGATACCATCGTGGTTCAGATCGAGAGGAATTAAGGAATGGCTTGCCTTACACTGAATCTTCGAGTTCGTGGGCATATAAATAATTCTGGCTTGCGCAGCCTGGGGCAAAGCCAACATCCCCAGTCCAACCGCCGCAAGAGCAGCTCCGTAGCCAATTGAACTTTGGTCGGAACTCGCGGCGCTGGCTGCTAAGGCATACATATTCAGGCGATGGGTTAACGAATCGGACAGCCTGGAGGGTGCACGGGGAGAGGGTTTCATCAAGTACTCCTTTAAACGCAGACAAGGTCGTTCTACTGGGCCGTTGTGATTTGCTCTTTCCGTCGCCAAGCCTGAAAGCCGGATGCTCCTTGAGCCAGGCGGCCCAAGCTGGCAGGTTCCGTCGTACTCCGTAACGCGGCGTCCGATTGTTCCACGCTGCTATCATCGGCGTCGTGCCTCTTCCCTGCGATGATCGCCTTGTTCGGGATAGTTTCGTAGGCGTAGCCGGTTAAGATGGCTGTTCTTGTTCTACCGCTGTTGACGTTGAGCCGAGCCCAGCCGTAATGAACCTTGCCGTTGACGACAAACCTCAGTCCGAGATAGCGGTTCTGAACGTGCCATCATGGTCCTTCGTGAAAACTGCCGTTGCCCGTGCTCGAAGAAAAAAACATCCTCAACTTCCCTTTGAGAAAGTTGCTCGCGGACTTGATGACAGCGCCAGAAGAGAGAGCAGCAGCCCAAGGTTTACCGAACGAACTGATATTCCAGATTTCATTATTTTTGAGAGGGGAAACCGCAAGTGATAGGTACTGGCCCACCCCGAAGCACGTCAGTTTGAAATCGGCTCGCTTGTTGTGGTTCAAATCGAGCTTAAGTGTGCCATTGCAGTAGCTGTGGGTCCCGTGGAAACGACAGGAAATAGGGATGCTGGCGGAGGTATAAACAATTCTTGCTTCGGCTGGCTCCGAGAAAGCAAACAGCCCGGCAAGTGCCGCACCTACCGGGAGTACATATTCGGCTGCCGGTGCCCACCGGTGGCGAGTCCTGAGACAAGCAATACGCCAGCAGAGGGCAACAAAGATCAGAAAGATGCATGGTGTTTGGTTCATTTACCCAATTTGTGGCCTTTGGCCGATTTATCGGTCAAAGACTACAAGCAATATGGAGGCGTGTCCACTCCTATTGCTCTGCGCTTTGGCGAACGCCTCAAGGACCTGCGCAAGAGACGCGGTTGGACTCAAGTGCGGACGGCAGACCAGCTTGGGATCGACAGAAGCTATGTCTCCGATATGGAACGCGGCAAGAAGAACGTCTGCCTACCAACAATGGAGATTCTGGCGCAAGGATTCGGAATCACCCTCGCGCGAAACGAAAATCTCTTCGGAAGACGAGGAAAGGGGGACCCCCTCTACCTAGGTAGTGAGGGCTATGGCTACCAGATGTCGATTTCGGAAGAAGGACGGGAAACGATGCAGAGCAAACGCCCAGCCTACAAACGGTCTCTGCGTCTTCCACGATCCAGCCAGAGCAGCTGAGGGTCGCAGAGCCAGACGCGCCGGAGGCATCACACGAAGCCGAGTGGCGGTAGTATTGCCGAGTGACACACCTGACCATCAACTGGGAAGCACAACTGATGTCTCGGCATTCTTAGCCGACTCGATCAATCAGCTTCGCCGAGGGCAACTGGACCCCCGTGTTGCTAATGCTATGGGCTACTTGACCAGCGTGCTGTTGCGTTCATTGGAACAAGGCCCCGTTGAGGAGCGACTCGCAAAGATCGAGGCCACTCTGGCCGCGAATGCTTCCCAAAGCACTGGTACAAAAGATTCTTAGTACACCACGCATCGAAAAATGCGGGGACCGAACAGGCCCGGAGATGGCGAGAGTCCTATATGGGAATCCGAACTGTACTGAGGCGGATTGAACAGGCTGAGAAAGCGCTGAAAGCTCAATCCGTGTTTTCGGCGGACTGCATCTGCTTTCCTGAGAATGAACCGCCGTTTTTTTGTTTTCCATCCGAGGAAGAAATTGCAGCTAAAGTGAAATGTCCCCTGCACGGCAATCGCTTCAGGCAGACTACATTTCGGATTTACGTTCCGCAGTGGCGCCGGAACGGCGAAAAAAAACGCCGACAACGCCTAAGCTCACAGTACCGGAAAGCATGGTTGGCCGCCTTTCCCGAAGGCGATGGTGAATGTGCCGAGGATTTGCCCTGGAAATAGGCTTTCCCGAAGTGCAGCCTCCATTGTCCCAGCAAGGTCAATGAGTGTAATGGCGATTTAACAACCGTTACACTCTGAGTCGATGATTTCCGGTGTCTAATGCTTGCAGTTCTCCTGCGTCGAGAAGCGGATTACAAAGATGTCGCAAGGGATGAGAACAATAACGAGGTTGTTCATTAGCGTCGCCGCTGTGTTTGTGTCTGCGCTTGGCTTCTATGCGTTCGGGGGCGTCTATTCTGAGCACGCCCAGACTGCCATCGTTCACAGGTTTGGTGATGTGATGGACTGGAAAAGCCGCTGGATCGCTGGACGGGATGCGATCAACTGCGGCACCGTTCCCGTTCGCGGGGACTCAGCCACTGCAACGGATTGCGCCCTGCAAGCATTCGCCGTGCATCGGTCGTTTAGGGTGAGGTATGGACTTCAGACGGTTGATACGCTGATGGCTGCTGGAGTGGTCGCAGCCCCGAATGGGCGTGTTTATGAACTTATCTTTTCAGGAGGCCCACCGACTGGAGCAACAGACATTCTTCGACAACGTGTTGCCGTGAACCTTTGCCCAGTTCCGACCACATTGAGAAGGACACCCCGAGGACGCGTGACTTGCTTCGATGCGGGTCGCCATACAACTGCGAATTGGACTTCTTCGTGGCTGTCCGAAGCGCCGTAACTCGCATCAAGTGGAACCGTTCTAGGGCTTTGGGTGGGGCCAAGTGACGAAATCAGGCGATTACACTCAATGCCCCGCCCAAGGGCAGATGAGTGTAATGGCGATTACTACGCAATTGACACTGTGCTCTTCATTTGGGAGCGAAAAACTTGGTCGTTTTCTACGCAAATTGAGTCTCTGGCCATCGGCTGTTTCGGGAGGGGCAGCTTAACCTTACAATGCCTGCGGCTGACGTTAAGTGCCACATGGTCTGATTTTTACTGTGGTTTCAACGAACACAAAAACAGTGTTGTGGTTTGTCGGAATCGCATTGCCTTGCTGGAGGATCGGCGGCAGTTACTTCGAGATCTGGGGCGTTTTTGTCAGACGTCGAACACCGGTTCCGTCGGGACTCATAAGATACAACTCAAAGTGCCGGGAACGTTGGGACATGAAAACAATCTCTTTCTCGTTGGGTGACCACGCGGGCTCCCAGTCTTCCGCCCGATTGTTCGTGATCCTTTTCGGTTGGGTACCATCAGAGTTCATGACGTAGATTTCCGTATTGCCTTCAGTGAGAACATCACTGAAAGCGATCCTCTTGCCATCTGTGGAGAGACTAGGGGTGCTCGCCCAGGCCAGGAAGGTCTGCGAAGTCCCATCCGGATTCATTGTGTAGGCACCCCACATCCCCGCTCGCTCCGACTCGAAGATGATCTGGTTTCCAGAATAGGTCCATCGCGGGTAGTCGCTGTTGAATTCTGGTGATGTGAGCGCCTTCAGCCCCGATCCATCAACATTCACGACGAATACCTGGTGGTGCTCGCCCCCCTTAAAGTTATTGAATACAATCCGAGTGCCGTCCGGGGACCAGGAGGGATAGTGCTCATTGCCGATGTTTTCAGTGACTAAAACGCGGGCTTGATGCGATTGCAAGTCCTCAACGTACAGCTTTCGTTTCCCGTCCTCTCCGGATGAGTAAACGATCTTCTGACCGTCAGGACTCATGTCGGGCATCATATGATTGCCGCTTCCGAATGTCAGCTGCGTTTCGTGTGAGCCATTCCGATCAATCGCATAAATTTGGGAAGCGGCGGAAGGAAATTCGGACGAACCTCGTTCAAAGATGATGCGCTTGCCGTCCTTGGACCACTGTGGGTTGGACGACTGCGAGCGAACATTCCTCCTCACATGCAGAACGACTGCTTTATATCGTGCATCGGTCTTGAGCGAGGAAAACTCGGAGGTGCCTGCGATTTGCTCCGGTTGATCGAAACCCGCACGGGCAAGTTGTTTCAAGTACGAAAACGCCACCTCCTTGTTCCCCTGCTTCGCTGCCAGCGACGCTACCTCCAGCAGACAGTCTCGCTCAAAATAGTGCAGGCCGGCTGCCTTCTGAAATGCGATCTCCGCTCCGGAATCGTCATGCAGGTTTTCCTTCGCAACCCCCAGCCGATACCATGCCCTGCCAGCCTTTGGATCTGTCACAAGGATGGTATTGGCAATCTCCGCCACCCGCGGCCAATCTTTGTGACGCTTTGCCTCATCCGCCTGCGAAAATAGCGCCGCGAGATCCGCCTTGTCGTGCAAAACCCGGCATTGGCCAAACGGGGAGAGTGCCAGAACCAGAACGGTTACGACTGAAAGGCTAGACTCGAACATATGCAGCGTCCTTCGGCCCCCGGCGAAAATGCGCGGGCACCCCAAGGTGACATCCGGCATCACCGCAGTCTTGCCCTGGCTAGTGCCTAACAACGACCATTTCGGGGTTCGGATCGCGGCACAGAATCTCTTCATCAGTGGCCTTAAATTGAACGATTCTTAATCATAGGCAAGCAAGGATGAAAGCGCTGTCAAAATCTTGCTAGGGCTTATAGTTGGCGACTTTGACTCTTGCCCAGGCCACCCAAACATGCAAACAGACTTCCTTATTTTGTGGAAAAGCGGCGTCCTCTAACTGTTGTAATCAGGCCAGTACACTCAAGACGCCCGGTGAGCTGGGGTCAATGAGTGCAATGGCGATATGTCAACAATTGACCTAGACATTGCCGATTCTCACTTCGGAACTGCGGGCGGCGGAAAGTTGATTCCCCAGAAATTCTTTTTCACGGCGTCCGCTTCGAGAAACTCGACCCCATACGTATAGCCACCCTGACGTTGTGCACTAACCAGGGTGACCACTCGGGCGGAAAGTTGAGTGTGGCGAGCGTTCTGTAACACGATGGTCGAGCCGACCAACAGCTCGCGATTTAGTTGAATGGCTCCCCCATGTCGGTTCAGCTTGGTTGCTTTGGCAGGCAAAGTGAAAGCGCACTTCGTGCAGTCGTCGCCTGACAGCGTTAAACGAGCTTTGAGCGCCATGCGACTGCTTCGGCGCTTTAGTACCTGCATCTCATTGACAAATCCAGTTTTCACAGTCCCTCCTGTGCTGACAGTCTTTTACGAGCGGTGGAACATTCGTCCAGAGGTGGGTTCTTTGAAATACTAGGCTAAAGCCGGGCGAGGCGGGTATGTACTGAGGTCAACCATACCGAGGTGACCGTGAGAAATGCCAACAACCAGAAAGCGATCATGGACTTCAGTGATCTTGCGACTTCCCCCAGCCCAAGGCTCAATTGCAACGGCGATGTTACGCCAACTATGACGGGACCGGGGACTGCAGGTTCTGACGTGCCTTTGGGACCTATCGGGTCAGTGGTCACAACGCATTTCTCAGGAAGTTCACGGACTGCCGACCGCGCCGTCAAAGGAACACAACTTAAAGCGAAGACGACTCATTGAGGAGTGAGGCGGACATCCTAGCAAAGGTTTACCACTCCCTGGAAGCCTACGAATGGCTTTTCGGCGAGCTATTCGTATTCGTGCCGGACACTAGACCGCCCGCGTTTCCGATTTCGTGGTGTGTGCCGTCGTTTGCAGTTTGATTCGAAGTGCCTCTTGAAGCTGCTCCAGATGTCTGTGTTCAGTTTTTTGTTCGGAGCGAAGCACGCGAAGCGTTGCCGGATGTCGTCGTCCCGTTGCTTGCGATTTTGAATGATTCACGATGCTCTCCGATGAGTTCGCTTAATCTAATAAAATCGGTCACTGGGCAAGTTGCGTTCTAATCTTCTGCTTTGGATTCGCCAACGGCAATCGGATACTTCTTCGCGACCTGAAGCATAGTTTCCGATAAGCCCTGGGTCGAACGGAATACAGCAAATACCGTATGGTACCGAAAACATCTTTTAGGCTAGAAATGTGTAACTTCGCATAGCATCCGGCCTGCATCGTTTTGGGAGACGCTTGTGGGCCTTTCTTGTCGCGGCCTGCGTTGTCCTTGGAGGGCTCCTTGAGACGCGGTCCTATCGAACCGGTAGAGAGAATTGTTGTCGCCGGGCGGGGGTAGGATTTTGTCACTTTTTAGTCCGGTACAAAGAAGGCACCGTTCCTCGGATAAGACCTTCCGCTTACCATTGACATGCCGACTGGATCGGCCAATACTTATGGCGATACAGCCGCTTCTGACCGTACCCGCATAGGGAATCACAAAGTTCAAACAGACGTTCAACCAACGTCTCCTAAATCATATGGATCAAGCGAGGAGTTATGAAGTGTGATGAAAGTCTGCGTAGGCAGGGCACAGTTCAGCTGATGCTCATCGTAGTAACGCTGATGATGGGGCCGAGCGCCTGGGCCGCCGGCAAATACAAAACACTGCATACATTCCAGCCCTCGGACGGATCCCAACCTTCTGCCGACTTGATCTTTGATGCAGAGGGGAACCTCTATGGGACGGCGGCGGGCGGTGGCCCAAATGCCTCCGGAACTGTATTTAAGCTAGCGCCGAACCCGGACGGAAGCTGGACGCAGAGTGTGCTGTATGGCTTCTGCTCTCTCAGCAACTGCGTTGACGGAGCCACTCCCCAGGGCGACCTGATCTTCGACGGGGCAGGAAATCTCTATGGTACGACGGCTAATGGCGGCGTTTCCAATTTTGGTGCAGTCTTCAAGCTGATGCCAAATCCCGCCGGAAGCTGGAAAGAGAGTGTGCTTTACAGCTTCACCGGCACCGGCGGCAGGGACGGAGGTGAACCCATTGCTGGCGTGATCTTCGACACCTCAGGAAACCTCTACGGCACAACATTGAGGTTTGGCGCTGGAGGCAAAGGCGTCGTGTTCGAGCTGACGCCGAACACGGATGGAAGCTGGACGGAGAGCGTGCTTCACAGCTTCACGGGTGGTACGGATGGGGAAGGACCATGGGCCGGCGTGATCTTCGACCAGGCAGGAAATCTCTACGGCACAACGGTATTGGGTGGCGCTCAAGGAGATGGCGCGGTGTTCAGGCTGGCCCCGAACCCCGACGGAAGCTGGAAAGAGAGCGTCCTTTACAGCTTCAGGGGCAAGGAGGGAGGTTATCTCTATACTCCCGTGATCTTCGATGGGGCAGGAAATCTGTATGGTGCTGCGTTTAACTTTGGCCCACATGGAGGAGGCGTAGTGTTCAAGCTGACGCCTAACCCGGACGGAAGCTGGAAAGAAAGCGCACTGCATAGCTTCTGCTCCCTAAAGAACTGCCGCGATGGTTACTCCTCTGTGTCCCGCCTGATCTTCGACCAGGCAGGAAATCTCTTCGGAACGACGGAGCTTGGTGGCCACATGAGCACCATGGGTTGTGAAGCTGGCTGTGGCGTCGTCTTTAAGCTAGCACCGAATTCGAGGGGCGGGTGGACTGAGACGGTGCTGCACACCTTCTTGGATCGTCCCGGGGCCGATCCCAATGCTGGTCTGATCTTCGACACGTCGGGGAATCTCTATGGTACGACCGCCGGCGACAACCAGGGGAAGACCTTCGGTTCGGTGTTTGAGATTAAGCCTTAACTGCTTCTCGAGCTTTTGGCGGCTGGCCACCTTTGCCGAGACCGCAAAGGCGGGCCAGCCGCCGCAACCTGCGCTAGGGAACAAGTCTGAAGACAACCCCGCAGAAAGAACAGGGGGAGCCGCCGCCATCGCTCGCGGTGCCGTAGAGGTTACCATTCGGGCCCCTGAGTAATTCCCCCATGGGATTCTTGCCGCCCGAGTTGTTGGGGAAGGTGTACAAGGCAATCTCTTTGCCCGCCGGGTCGAGCTTGAAAATTACACCGTGATTCTTGGTGCCGCTAATAGGGGTCGTGCCGTAGAGATTGCCGTTCTTATCCATGATCACGCCCGCTTGGGGTTGCGATCCGTCGGCTCCGCCAGTAAAGCTGTAGAGAACCGTTTCCGTTCCCGTGGTGTCGATCTTAAACACAGTGCCCCAATCGAAAGCCCCGCCTTGTAGAGTTGTGCCGTAAAGGTTGCCGGCTGCGTCCATGATTAACCCTGCGTAGGGAGTGGAGCCGTCGCCCTTGTTCGGTCCGGCAAAACTGTAGATGACTGTTTCCGTGCCGCTAGGGTCGAGCTTAAACACCACCCCCTGATCATCGGTTCCCCCGTAGCTGGTCGTGCCGTAGAGGTTACCGGTCGCATCCTGGATCAGGCTTGCCTGGGGCGCGCCACAGTCCGACCCAATCGACTACTTCACGGATGGGTCATTCGGAGGACACGGAGATTTCGTGCGGACAGAAAAGAACCGCCTAACTTACAACATCTACGCCTCCGTAAATGGGCATCCAGCCAAGGGGATCAAGGTCATAGCCTATCTGCCGGGTTGCGAGATTACGACGCTCGACATCCCTGTGCTCAGCGCAAGGTCGGAACGGCACCTTCCGTGCAAGCCGCTGGCATCGATTACGCTGCTCGGGCAAATCCTTCCGGTTTCGATGACCTTGGAGGAACCGACCGAAGTCGAGGTTTCTTACCTGGCGATGTGGGACCACAAGTTCTTCGGCATCTCCGACGGGATGGGTACTACTATTCGCCTGGCGACCGTCGTCCCCGATGACAATGGACGATTCGAGGTCAAACTCCCCGATTTGTACAAGCAGAAGCTAGGGGATGGACGGTTCCAATTTCTTCTACGACACAGCATCACCGGAAATATCATCGCGTCTCTAAGGCCCCTGGAGTCGAGTACCGATTCAGATAGGCTGAGGGTGCGCTCTTCTTATCCGCCGGTAATGCAGTTCGTGGCGCAAAGACAGTAGTTGGGTTGTTCACGCCGTCGGAACGGTTCTTGGCAAAATCAACAACTAAGCTCTCGCCAGTCAATGAGCGGTATGGCGATGTTACGCCAACAACGGGAAGCTACGAAGATGCCTCCGCAGCGTTTGCTGTACCTTCGTCCACCAGAACGACCAAGCCAAGATCGGTGAGTTTTGTAACGCTCCTGTGGAATGATCTGCCTGAGCGTTCCGATTTTTGAGGCCCCGGACTGGCATGTGGGCTTTTTCTATTTGTGGCTAAATGTTGTGTTTTACTTCCTGACCTACTGGAGCCTTGCACAACGGTGACTTTACGCATAAAGGGTTAACACATACCTCAAGAGCTACTGTTGGCTTTCCTGATGGAACAACCTTCGTTACATCGTCACATACCAACGCTTGTCCGCATTCAGAGCACGCTACCATATACACCTTCCTCACACAATTCTCTCTCCGCTCGCCGTGTCAACCCAGCCAGATTAAGCCACTACCGGTCTATTTCCAGGGAACGAGTGCTCATAGACTCGGTATGCTCCGCAATTGGGCGTCGTAACCGTAGTCAGCCCCGTTGGTCGCTGGAGCGGAGAGTGTAATTAGTCAAATTAAACTGGCTCCCGCAGAGTTTGGGCGTTTTCGGCACCCTCGATCACCCGATCTAGCGAAGGGTCGCTTACGGTCTGATCGGATTTTGTAAATTGTTCCAGCAGGCTTGCGACATCGAGATCAGTAACGGCACGAGCCGCGAGTCGGCTGTGAACTTCTTCGGGCAAAGGCATGGTTTTATCTCCCGCACTAAGCTTAGAGGCATGGAGTCGGGAGAACTGTTTCATAGTGCTCACTCTGGAAAATTGGAGGGTACCTTAGTCTTAGATCCACGCTCGGAGGCAAACTCGTTGTAATCGTGACCAGACCACGTCGTTCACGATCACCAAAGAGATTAGCTATTTTGTCCAAACAATCCGCTGACCGTGCCTTGGACACAATCCAACAAGCTAAGACACGAACGTGCGAGGGTAAAGGCATGGATAGCTGCGGACGACAAGGGGCAGAACTGCTCCCGGCAATGAAACAACTACTGAAGCTGCCGGTACGGTGCCGCCAAGCACGCCGCTTTCGTAATCGTTGGCGCGCCGTTGTGGGACGGATCGAAGAAGATGACTCCGTCTTCGGTAGCGCAAAAGCCACGCACACCGCTCTGGTTGAAGGCCGCGGGTGCGCCGCCGACGGTATAACCCAGGTTTGGAGGACCTCCGGCTGGGTTGCCCATATTGAAAATGTAACCACTCTTAGCCGCGGCCACGACCGTGGCTTGTGACAGCGTCCAGTCGATCAAGCAAGCAGCAGCGACCACCGGACCTGTAGCCGGGCAGCCAGTCTGAGCCGGTGGCCCTAACGCTGCCATAGTGCCCGAATAGCCCGTCCCGGGATAGGTCGAAAAGAAGCTGACCTGAGCCGTATTGGTGGTGCGAACCGAACTGGCCGCCGACGATTCGTTGGCGGAAATTCGCGCCCGCAGTAGGTTGGGGATCGCGATGGCAGCAATGATCAAGATAATAGCCACCACAATTAACAATTCGATCAGAGAGAAACCCTTTTGTTTTGTCGGCATATTTGCGCACTGCACTCTGGAAAAAAGCGAGTTTTTCCTACGTAGTCCACAGAATTGCGGCAGTTTGGGTGCCAATTCATACCCGCCCCTTGAACCCTAGCAGCGGAGTTAACTCCCCTCGTTGCTGCACATCAGCGGGAACGCCATCGCCGATCCGAGGCACACCAGAGCTAGAAAATGGCGCTCTTGTGACAAATCATGTCACTCCTCCCGAGGAGCATCGCACAACACATTTGAAACCGATTACGCGCATCAGGGAGATCATGTCATTCGCAACAGATTCGACAAATCCGACCTGAATTATGCGATTCACGCACTACCTGCAACAGCTACGCGGCAAGGTCCACGATTATGTCAACCCACTCTCCGTCCAAATAAACGGTTCCGTCGTTTGCAAGCACGAAGACCAGCGCTTTGGCTGTTCCGAGAGTGTTCTCGCTTCAATCCAAGCGGCGATGTAATAGTCCGCCTCCGGACCGATTCCTTCTTCCCGATTGGATAAAACTCGGGTTACGACCGCTTTCTGCCTAAACCCTTTACCTGCATGTATCGCGAACGCGAATTGCTGGCCGATATTGATCTCTGATTCCATGCCTATCATCCTTTCCGCTTTGCCTCTCTCTCTCCAGTTTGCGGTTGAGTCAGCACGAGCAATTCGCTGATACCGAGTCGAGGAGACGAGCATTCTACCCCAGGGTAAACACTCAAATGATGAAATCAGGCGATAACGCTCATTGAGGGGTTTTGAGAGTAGTGGCGATTTTGCAACAGTTACGAGTTGCCCGGCTGTCTCGTGTCGCAGTAGAGTTGCTACTTTCTTCCCACTGCCAGCTCGCCAAGCGTAGCGTGCTTCACGATCACATTGGGGCCGTGGGTCTTGCCAGCTATGATGGGCTTGTTCGGTATAGTCTCGTAGGCGTAGCCGGTCAGGGTGGCCGTATACGGAAACGAATTAAAGTTGCCTTTGACTCGTGCCCAGCCGAAGTGGGTCTTTCCCTTGATGACAAACCTGAAGCCAAGATAATCCTGCTTCACATTCCGCCAGGGGCCAAAGTACGTGCCCTCCATATTGCTAAAAGCCATGGCGAGACCAGTGGTCGGGTCTTTTCGAAAGTGCCCCTTCGGTCCAACGCGGACGTTCTTAGGCAAGGCTGCGGCACACAAGAAACCCTTGCTGGTAACGTTCCAAACCTCGTTTGCTGACTGAGCCTCCACGACCTTCAGAAACCCAGCCGCTTGAAAGCTCGTGTGGCTATATATGTTGCTCAACCCGAAATCGGGGATTCCGTCGTGGTTAAGATCAAACGAGATCAAGCCGCCGTTTTGAGTGATGTTTATGTTTGCCGGGGTGTACACGATCTTGGCTTCCGCTGATTGCGCCAAAGTCAATACGCTCAGGCCAGCCGCGCTCGCGGCCAATGAATACAGGTTAAGCCGCTTCTCAAGCGACGGGGATACATGAGATATCATTCGAGACCGAGAGAGTAACCGCGACATATAACCTCCCACAGGTAAGGGCGAGGGGATTGTGTTCCCCGCAAGGGATCGGAGTCAATAGGGCATTGATGATTTGACAATCCTTTGACAAATCGACTCCAGTTTTGGGCCCGTCGGTGAACTGAGGGTCAGTGCCTTTGAGTGCCGCTACTGCTTCCTTTGTCTCTTCAAATGTTGCTAACAGGCCACTACACAAGCTTGCGCCGTCTCTTCGCCCATTTTGCCTGGAAATCAGCCTCACCTGCGCTCAATGAGTGTAATGGCGATGTTACGCCAGCTATTGAGGGTAAAGCACGCCGACATCTCGGACGCGGTTAGGCAGCAGCCGGACTCTCCTTCACAGAGACGATGGGCGAGTGGCTCGTATCAACCGCTGTCAGCAGTGGCCAACCCTTCCGCAGCACGTAGTCGAGCCACCCACCAGCCACTTGCGAAGTGAAAACGGCAGCTAGCACAAGTGTCGTGTAGAACTTCGGACTGATGATCCCGGCATCAAATGCCACGCTGGCCAGTACAATACCCGGTCCGCCACGTGCGTTCGTCGTGATCGCAAGATTAAGCAAATCTAGCCCACGGAACCCGGCGAATCGCCCCGCCAGCGATACAGAAAGAATCTTGACGATACAACTTCCAAGAATGAAAGCTGTGATCATCCATAGCGAAAAGCCGCGAATCAGGTCGAGTTTCAATCCAACCAGGGCGAAGTACACGGGAATAAAGAATGCGAACGAGACCTTGCTGATAGCGGCAAGTGCTTCCGCAAACAGTCTGCGCTTTTTGTGAACCACGGCGAACCCCGCAAGAAAGGCCGCAAATACGATGCTGACATCGAGCGCGCCGGCGACGACGCAGTATCCAAGCAGGACAGCGATCGCATACGCCACCGGCGACTGCTGCGCGAAAACGTTGAAGCGCGATTTATTGACGCGCTTGATCAGGCGGGGAACGATTGTCAGCCCCAGCCCAAAGAACCCGACCGTGGTGATCAGGTGATACGACATTTGCCGCGGATTCAGCACCGTCTTCCCAACCATCGCTGTGGCTAATGCCAGCGCCATCCACAGCACGATGTCTTCCAGCACGGCTACGCCAAGAATGAGCCGTGCGAAACGCGTGTGAAGGATGTTCAAGTCGGCAAAAATCTTCGAGACTACCGGAACCGAGGTCACCGCCACTCCCACCGCCAGAATGATAATTAAGGAAACGCGGTTCCCGTTCGGTCCCGCGAGCGCTGGACGAATCAGCCACGGCCCCAGTGTCAGTCCTAGCACGAACGGTATGCCCGTTCCTACGATGACAAGCCAGCCCACTTCGCGACGCTCCTCGCGGCTGAAAAGGTGTCGAGTTTCGGCACCAGACAAGAACATCAGTAGTAGCAAGCCCAGCCAATAGACAAAGTTCAGAACGTTTCCCTGGTGCGTAGCTGCTTCCATCAGCCTCGATGCGAACGGCAGTCGGCCCACGAGAGCCGGGCCGAGCACGATCCCAGCAACGATTTCACCGACGACTCTCGGCTGGCCCAGCTTTACAAACAGATAGCCAAGCAGGTGTGCCAGCCCCACCAGCAGCAAGAGTACGAGGAGAATCGAGGTCAGATCAGAGTTCGACATAGTGCCGCGCCTGGCATAGGATGCCTTCAGCGTCGCAGAGGTGGCCTATTATTGATTGCTTATCGTGTCTGGCTTAAAAGGAGACCACGGACGCATTCGGAACGACGCACACGGCGGCTCGTCAGTTTACGAAACCAGCCATTGCACTCATTGAGAATTGGCCGGTCCGGGGGCAATGAGTGAAATAGAGATCTTTCGCCAACAACGTGAAGCGACAAAGATCGAAACGAAGAGGCCGAACCCCTTGCGTTAG
>Ga0207136_1133_pt1 | contig 14574 bp, 16 predicted proteins | sample Alteio_BWMinHeat_8_FD_153552 | JGI IMG/M metagenome (GOLD analysis project Ga0207136, IMG submission 153552) | Enriched cells from forest soil in Barre Woods Harvard Forest LTER site, Petersham, Massachusetts, United States -... | ecosystem: Environmental > Terrestrial > Soil > Temperate forest >...
CCTTTCAACTTTCTTTCGGTTAATACGCCAACGCGATCGGTCACCGCGGTTGCAACCGGCCGCCTGGATTTTCGAGAGCACCTTTCAGTCGAATCGAAACGGCGTCTTCTCCGACAAGGCAAATCAGAATCGGCAAGTGACCTGTTCGTTCGGATGCGAACAGTATCTACACGGGCAGAGAGTTGTTAGGACAGCCGGAGCATATCGATGAGTGCGCGCGCGTTGATGGTCGGAGGGACGGCGTCCCATGTCGGCAAAAGTTGGATGACGACCGCGATTTGTCGTTGGCTCGCGCGCCAAGGGGTCCGTGTTGCGCCGTTTAAGGCGCAAAATATGTCAAATAACTCATACCCTTGTCGCGGAGGGGGGGAGATCGGGCGCGCCCAGGCGGCGCAAGCACAAGCGTGTTTCCTTGAGCCCGAAAGCGATGTAGTTCGGCAGGCTCAGGCGAAGCACGCGGTTGATCACCGTGACGACGACAGCCCACGTGAGGAGTCCTGCGAGGGAGTTAACGTTAAATCGCGTGGCTGTTGAAAAACTCACACGCTCAAAATTTGCAAAAATTTCATGGCGCTAGGATGCCCTATAAAAGAAGTTCTCGATTTTGGTGTACATTTTCTATCCCTCGGTCGGGACGGTTTTTTCAAAAGAGGGGGTTTTTCAACAGCCACTCCCGATTGCACTCATTGACTGGCTCTAAGCGTAATGGGCTTTTACAGCAATTAGTATGAATTCGTGTGGGTCAGCCAAGGCCAAGTAATCTGAATCACGATGGTCGTGACGAGGGTCAGCAGAAAGCAGGCAAATTGAGGATGAGCGGGCCAGATGATTTGCCCGATGCCGAACACCCATGATCCCAACCCAGCCGCAGTCCCAATCAAAGAAGCGATCAAGGAAATCCTCAGAGTTTTCATGGGCCATCCTCGATTGTTGGATACGACAAAAACCCCAGTTTTGTTCCATCCCGGATTCGCGATTGCTGGCGTAACATCTCGGATTACGCTCAAAACCCCTTCGGCAGGCCGAACGCGGGACGCCGACGGAAGTCTTTATGGCACCACCGTATTTACTTCGAAACGATGAAACTTTATCTCTGTGCGGAGTAGACCTCGCTGACGTCCTCGTTCCGGTGCGGTGGCAGCAGCGCACCCACGAGCACCGCCGGAATGATCGTCAGGAGAAATGTCAGGTGATACCACACGGGAAATTTGCTCCAAAGGGCGATGTGCGCAGGCACGAACATTGCAAACACCACGCTGCCGACGATCGACGGCGCCCAGCGACTCGATGGGGATATCCAATGTGTTACGGCACCAGCCACCAGCGAGGTCACGATAGCCATCAAAAGGCGTGCCCACTTCATGCCCAGCGTGAACTGGAGCGTGTGCTCGGCAGCGATGTAGTTCGGCAGGCTCAGGCGAAGCACGCGGTTGATCACCGTGACGACGACAGCCCACGTGAGGAGTCCTGCGAGGCAGGCGAGAACGGAACGTTTCATCACACATCCCCCTTTAATATAATTATAATAGTACAATTAGATCAATGAAAGCTGAACTATATATTTTGGGCGTTCTGCACCGTGGCGACTTTCACCCCTACGAGATCAAGCGGCGTCTGACTCAGGCCATGATCGAGTGCTTTACCGATGTAGATGTCGGCACGCTCTACTATGCCGTTCGCGAGCTTGCCGAACGTGGCCTGTTGACCGCCGTCGCCCACGAGCGCGTGGCTCGGGGCGGCATGCGTACCGTCTACCGCATCACTCCGCGCGGACGCGACCGCTTTCGTGAACTACTGCACGCGCAATTTGCCGCTGAAGGTGACCTTCGTGAGACTCTTTACGGCCCCATGCTCTTCTTGCATCTCGCCGACCTCAACCTGGTCGCCGAGGCTCTGCGCACCCAAATCGACAGGCAGAATGCGCGGCTGGCGGAAATCCGGAAATTGCATCGGCAATGGTTAACGATGCTGCCCACCGGCAGCCGCCACCTGATGCAGCACATGGCGAAGCAATGCCGCCTCGACCTGCGCTGGCTCCGAGCGGTACTTGCCGATGTGGAGGCCGGACGCATTCGCGATTCCCCTGAGCCAGCTCGCCTCGCAGCCAAGACCTAAATTGTGTTACGACACAGCCAGGTCTTGGGTCGTCGGCCACCGGAAGTTGGCCGGAACGGGTTCCCGCGTTGCACGACATGCTTTTCACCCGCGTCAAATGCGAGGATGCGCGCGAATCTCAGCGGCTGAAGCAAGGTTTGAAGAATTACTCACATTGACAGTCCCCGCAGTGCGTATGAAAAATTGTTTCACACTGTCGGCGCAGAACGGGATGGTGGATGATCAGGGCCGTTTTTGAACCGACGAGGAGACTCCGGTCAAATCCGACTTTGAAGTAATCCGAAGGAACAAGGTCTACGAGGAAGTCGCCCAGCAGATCGAACGTCTGATTCTGAACAAGTTGCGGCCCGGCGACAAGCTGCCCTCGGAACGTGAACTGGCGGAAATGCTGAGAGTGAGCCGCAGTTCCGTTCGAGATGCGATCCGAGGTCTGGAACTGAGGGGCTTGGTTGAGCCGCGTCAGGGGGCGGGGACGATCGTTCGCGAAACTTCAGCCGAGCGGCTGGCCAATCCTTTTGCCAACGCGCTGAGGCGCCGGCAGGAACCGATCAGCGAGCTTCTGGATTTTCGCAAGATGCTCGAACCGCCGCTGGCAGCGCGTGCCGCCACACACGCTTCCGCCGACGAAATCTCCGAGATGGAAGAGATTCTGCAGCGGCAAGAGGTAAAGCATGGGCACGGAGAAGCCGCGGTGGCTGAGGATGCAGAATTCCACTACAACGTTGCTCTGGCTTCCGGTAACAGTGTCGTGCTGAAGGTGCTCGAAATTCTCATGGATCTGCTGCGTGACACGCGGGAACGCTCCTTGCAAGTGGAAGGGCGCCCGGAAAAGTCGCTTGCTGGCCACCGGCGGATCTTGGCTGCGATTAAGCGCCACGATGCTGAAGATGCAAAGGCGGCGATGCGGCGGCACATTGAAGACTGTCGAAGAAATCGTACTTGATCAGCTTTGACCGATGGGGAATTGAGGCTGTAGTAGGCCTAGAGCCTCTTTCATGTTGCCCAAAAACCCAGCACCCCGTCTCCCTACGAAACGGAGAAGAAAAACGCTGGCATCCCGACCACGAGTTCTTGTACGAAGTGATAAAGATGGGCAACGGATGTGGGCGTCTACCCGCTACTTTACGGAATATTAGATAGTGGAATGTCGTCCCCTTCCGCAAACTCGAAAAGATCATCCGAGCCGTACAGGTGACTGTGGCCACAAGCGTTGCATGGAACGGCTTCTAGCGGAGCAGCGTAAACAACAAGAGTAGTCCCATCCGCTTCCTCGACTCTACCAAAAGCGATTCTGATGTGGCAAGTCTTGCAGTGAACTCCGTAGTATCGGGTCATGACCCTATTGATTGTATAGGGGCGAGTGACGTATTTCATACAACGCACGTTTGACCCCATCCCTTTACCGCCACTTGCAGCGTCACCCGCTTCCGTGGTTTGCCACTAGGACAGGCGTGAGGGTTGGACTTGCACCGAAGGGTTGTACGCCGACCGTACTTAAATTCTGGAGGTTCATGTATGCGCCCTTCCGCATCTGACGTTAACGCAGAACCGTTGCCTGCTCCCCCGTGAAGCCACTCCGGCCACCCGCGAACGCGAACAGAAACCATGGAAGAGTCTCCCTGCAACTCGTGTTTATTTCTCAGATCGAAATCTTCTCTTTTTTCGTACCTAAAACGATTCGGCAGATCGCGATCTCTAACATCGACAGGGGAGAAGTATCGCCCTGCCTCCGCTGAGTGTCAATGAGCAGGAGCACTCTAAAGTGTGACCAACTGACACCGGGTGACAAGACCGACCGGGTGCTCGCAAAGAGCATTACTTCCTTACCCGGAATGGCACGTTGCTTGAGAGCTTGCGCTTGGGTGTTGTCACCCCCAACCTTGCCAGTGGTGGCGCCGGTTGGGACTGCGGTCATGATTTCGGAACTCGATACCACCTTGAACTTAGCCGACGTGCCGTTAAAGCTGACGCTGGTTGCGGCCAGCGTAGTTTCGGGCAAAACACCCCAAGATTCACGTCTCCAAGAATCGTTGCGACGTTCGAGCGGCTTCGTCAGACTGCTGGGATTGCTCCAACCACAATCTACACCCCCAAGAATTGGGGTACATTTCGTATCTCAATCATCATGGTGGGGACAGTAGCCAACAACAGCAATGCGGGTACTTGGGTATCTAACGTCCAGTTGAATGACGCCGCAGGAGCGGAAAACATTGGCTGTAATATAAACACCTCTCAGGTACAAACCTATTCCGTCGGAGTCCCTGCCAGAGCGAAGGCAGGAAAGCCACTAGTTTTCTCAGTTGAGGCCCAAGGCGACACAAACGGCGCTAAGTACAACGTCTGGGTTGTCGTGGAACAGCTGATGTGATCGGTGCGCGGCCCGACGAACTAGTTACTGTGTACTCTCTGCCCGTTGCTTCCGCCGCCAGATCGAAAGTCCAGGCGCTCCCATGGCCAGTGCGCCCAGCGTGGCGGGCTGCGACTTTTCTTGAATGGTATTGGTCAGGGAAGCACTGGAACCAAAATCCTCGTTGGTCGGATCCGCTTCTTTGGTCTGGCCAGCTTTGATTGATTTCCCCGGTTTGGTTTCGTAAGCATAGCCGGTTAGCGTGGCAACGATGTCAAACGGATGCGGAACGGAAACGCTCAGTCTCGCCCACCCGTAGTGGGGGTAGCAGTTGGTCGGGTTTGGTGGTGGGCACAAAACTGGGCACAGTGGGCACAGCCGCTAGCGGGCCGCACTACTCATCCCACACATGAGTGCATTGCCCATTTATCCCAAGCGCGATCCTGAATCGGGTGGCGAACTCAGAAACATGCTTTGGCCGAGGCTAGGGGCCAAAAAGGGTGGTCGGTGGGGTGTGGTACGGTAGATTGACTGCTCGAAAATTTTTCCCAAATTGCTCGGATCATGCTCACGCAGTTTGGGTTATGTTTTCGGCCTGCCACACGATGTCAATCAGAGTCTTCCAGAACGGGGCGAAATCGAGGGTTAATGAATCCAGTGAGTACGGCTGCCCGTTGACGGAAGCGCATATTTGAGCGTACGTTGTCTACGGTTTTCGGAAAGGCTCTTGCGCCGATGTTCTGTCCAAAGTGTGGTAATACCATCCAGGAAGGGAGTCAATTCTGCAACAAGTGCGGGAACTCTGTGTTGGGGACGGAAGCGTCTGCACAAAGCCTGGACGCGGTCCCGATTCCAACCTCCGAGCAGCAAATCAGCGGAAAGGCTGTTGGCAGCCTGGTCACAGGAATTCTTGGCTTACTCCTGTTTCCTGCTTCGATAGCGGCAGTTGTTCTTGGCCACATGTCACGATCCGACATTCGTAAGAGCGCTGGGCGATTGAAAGGATCGGGAATGGCTCTGGCAGGACTGATCTTAGGGTATTCGGGTCTCGCGCTCATCCCGATTGCGATTGTCCTCATTATTGCGGCGATAGCGATTCCGAATCTTTTGCGGGCAAGGATTGCGGCGAATGAATCATCAGCAGTTGCCGTGATAAGGACAATCAACACGGCAGAACGTTCTTATCGGTATTCCTTTCCCACTGTAGGTTACACGTGCGCTCTATCCAGCCTCGGGGGCGATGAGAAATCTCTCGCATCAGCAGAGCATGCTCACCTTGTGGATGGCGTGATCTCCGCTGGACGCAAGAACGGATACAGGTTTGAAATCCAGAACTGCACTGCCTCCGACGGGGTGACCCAAAAATACCAAGTCGTCGCCTATCCCGAGACCCACAACCAGACTGGCGTGCGGGCATACTGCTCCGACGAATCAGAGGTTATAAGGTTTGATCCAAAGGGATCAGCGGATGATTGTCTAGCCTTTGGCGCGGCTGTCCAGTGACAGACCCCATTGCATCTCCTCGTTCCTCCCCATAAAACGGGGTAGTCCTGGCGCAAAATCTTTCACCTTGACCACTGATCCCTTCGAGGCGAGAATTGCTGGCCTTGACTGGCAGACTCGCGGCGATGAGGTTCTTGATGAAAATGCGACTTTTGGGCTCATTCACCCTAGCGATAATCATCCTGAGTCTCGCGCGGGAAGCCCCAGCACAGACGCACAAATTTTCAGTGCTGTACAACTTCGGAAGTAGCAGCGGAGACCCGGAGGAACCTGAGCCGCCGGGAATCATCTCCCAAGGGCGGGACGGCAATCTGTATAGCACGACATATTCCGGCGGCAGCACGCAAGATGGGACGGTGTTCAGGATCACACCCACAGGCAAGCTGACGATACTGTACGACTTCGATAACACGCAGGGGGTTGACCCGAGTAGCGGCCTGACTCTAGCTACAAATGGGAAACTGTATGGCACTGCATCGCTCGGGGGAGCGTCGAGCTATGGGACTCTGTTCAAGATTACTCCGGGCGGTACTCTCACTACGCTCTACAACTTTACTGGCGGCAACGATGGAGGAATTCCCGATGGTCCGCCCATTCAGGGCACGGACGCCAATCTCTACGGTACGATGGGTGCCTTCGGCAAGTTCAGCTGCGGCACTGTTTACAAGTTGACGCCTTCCGGGAAACTGATCACCCTTTATGAGTTCGATGGTCCGCACGGTTGCAGCCCCGCCTCTCCTCTGATTCTAGGGAGCGATGGCAATTTTTATGGCATATCACGGTCGGGAGGCAACGCAGATGAGGGGGTAATTTTCAAGATCACCCCCACTGGACACCTCACGGTAATCTACCACCTAGGCCGCCGAACCGGTGCTGGCTACGCTTTGATTCTGGCGAGCGACGGCAACTTCTACGGAGCCACGGTGGGCGGCGGCTACCGGGGTTATGGAACCATCTTCAAGCTGACTCCGGCCGGCAAACTCACTATTCTGCACAATTTCACTGAAAGCGAAGGTTACGGGCCTCCTACAGGTCTGGTCGAGGCAACAGATAGTAATTTCTACGGTACTCGGGGAGGGGGAGCCGGTAATTACGGAACTATCTATAAGATCACGCCGCAAGGCCGCTTTACGGTTCTCTATTATTTTGACGGCATAACGGGCGCATTTCCAATAGGTAACCTCGTTCAGCACACGAATGGGACTCTGTACGGCGAGACTATTCAGGGAGGCACGGCTGGTTACGGAGTGTTTTACAAATCAGACATAGGCCTTAAGCCATTTGTGTCTTTGGTGTCAGCTGCAGGCAATGTGGGGAAGACTGTCGAGATTCTTGGTCAAGGCTTCAAGGAAACAAAAGCCGTATCCTTCAATGGAACTGCCGCGGCATTCACAGTTATATCCGGCACGTACTTGACAGCCATCGTCCCGAAAGGAGCAACTACAGGCTTCGTCACCGTGACGACCACTAAAGGCAAGCTAACGACCAGCAAGAAATTCCGAGTCCTCTAAGAAGACACTATGAAATCACTTCGTCTACAGTTCATCCTTCCCGCTCTGATCGCTGCCCTCCCCTACGCCTTGGCCTCGACGATCAACGTGCCCAAGGACCAGCCAACAATTCAAGCTGGGATCAACGCCGCAAACAATGGCGACACGGTGCTGGTGGCTCCCGGTACTTACAAGGAAAACATCAATTTCAATGGAAAGGCGATAACCGTTACGAGTTCGGACGGCGCGAAAGTCACTATCATTGACGGCGGAAAACTCGCTCCTGTCGTGACTTTCTCGTCCAATGAGACGCTGAGTTCCGTTCTGAGCGGATTCACGCTACAAAACACCGATGCAAACTACACCTCCGCGGGAGAAGGGGGCGGCATTGCTGTCGAAGGAGCATCGCCAACAATTAGAGGCAATGCAATTCAGCACAACTTTGGAGCGAATGCGGGAGGAGGCATCGGAATAGGTTTTGGATCGCCGCTGATTCAGGGCAATATTATCCGAAACAATAGTCAAGACCCAGCGGTGGATGGTGGAGTGGGGGGCGGCGGGATCAGCGTGCGCGGAAGTGGTTCGGCGCGTATCATCGCAAAAGTAATCAAGGACAATAGTTGGAATAACGTCGGCACTGGTTTCGGCGGAGGAATATCTTTGTTCGGCTCCGGCTCGACGTTAATCAAGAACAACATAATAACGGGAAATGTCGCCGGGACGTCGGGAGCCGCAATTTCGATGGTCAACCTCGTGCCGGGCACGATTGTGGTTCAAAATCTCATCGCCGGAAACAGTTCACCTGGTGACGCAGGCATCTACTGGTCCGATTCCCCAGCCGCGTTGGTGAACAACACGATAACAGATGGCCCAGCCGCAACCGGTAGCAGCACCGCTATCATTGTGGCCGACGGTCTAGCCTCCTCCCTAATCATTGCGAACAATATCGTCGTTTCAAGCAACGTGGCTACGAGTGCTTTCTACTGCTCTTTCGGCGACATCCAGAATCCGAGAAAGTTCTATAACAACGACATCTTCAGCAGCAAAAGGATCGGCTTACGGCGGAATGTGTACCGGCCAGACGGGCAAGCATGGCAACATCTCGGCCAATCCCAAGTTCGTGGATCCGATCAAACAAAAATATCAACTCCGTGCCGGATCCCCCGACATCAACGCTGGCTCGACCTCTCCACCACACTTACCCAAAAAAGACCTCGCGGGTCATCCAAGAATTGTCAACGGGAAGATCGACATGGGAGCCTACGAGCACCAGAGGAAGTAAAAGTGATCGCAGAAAACGTCGCACTTCGCCCGTTCCGGTGCGTTTGATTACCCCCCTAACTACCGGCACCATAGACACGGGCCCAAGCCCGAGCTGATAGCTTCTCCCTCCTCCTCGCCCAAAACGGGTTAGATGCCAGCCCTATGCCGAGCCTCCGCCACATACATCCGGTGCAGTCGTCGCACTTCCCGAACACACCGGCGCCACCCGCGACAACGATTCTGGTTTAGCTTCAGCTAACGGCTGTCGTACAATACGCAGCATTATCTCTTGGCCTTGGAGTTGTCGAATGCAACCTCACAGTGTGAAACTCGGAGTCAGGCCTTGCTTGCTTTTCGAATGTAAGTTCTGGCTTGAGGACGACGGCTGGAAGGGCACGATCGAATCGTTGGGCTTGACAGTTCATGCCCCTAGTTTCGAGGCCGCCAAGAACGATATGGAATTGGCGCTGGGGAAGCACATCCAGTTCCTGCTCGGAGAACGCGTGGCGGGGGATCGTGGACGCGCTGCCTGAAACCCTTCAGCACCGTTTTCCTCGCGAAGAGTACCTGCGAAGACTCCCGAACCTCATAAAGACTCAAAGTTCCTTTATCTAGTCGATCCGTTGCTCGCTGGTCTTCCGCGACCGGCTTGTGGTTTCTTTGTCGTCCGCCACTTTGGATTTCAAGTAGCCTTTGCATCAGCTGGGCGAAATGGGGTTCGCACCCTAGCACTCCTGGCCGGTGTGGTCCGAGTTGCATTGAAACCGGGAGAGGAGGGAGGGCGGGTGTTCCGGGGGTAACTAACGCTTAGTCCTCCGTCTCAATGCCTTACGCAGGTAAAATTCGCCGGGGCTACCGCCCCCATCCACGGCATTGGCTGGCGCTGGCGCAACTCGTGGGGCTTCCGCAAGAAGCTCAATGCAGATCAAGTGTACAGTAAGAATAGTTTTCGACGGACTGGCACGCTAAAGACAGCGATTACCGGTAGTAGCGTTTGGGACCAATCGAATTCGTCACGGCGTAATCTGGAACACAGTACCACCATATTGTGAGTCGTAAGAGGAAGACGTAGTGCCGTAGAGATTCCCATCAGCACCAAGAATTAGCCCGGCTGCGGGGTTTGCACCGTCCCTACCACCCGCAAAACTATGTAGAACATCGAACTGCCACCGGTTTTTGTGTTGCAGCCGGAACACGTAACCGTAACCATTTGAACCACCGAACAGGCTAGTTCCATAAAGCGCACCTGTCTTATCAAGAATCAGTTCGGGATTAGGACCGTTCCCGGAATAGAGTATGTTTTCGTTCCATGTCCCCTGGGAGTGTCGAAGCTCGAAGACACCGCCGACTCCGTTGCCGTACTGAGTAGTTCCGAAGATGACATTCGCACCATCCAGGGTCAAGCCACCGTTTGCACCGCCCTCACCCGTCGTGAAGCTATAAAGCACCAGCTCCTCCCAGTGGTTGTTCGTGTGTTTCAATTCGAACACGTCTCCGGAGTCATTGGCTCCCCCGATATAGGTCGTGCCGTAAATGTTGCCAGCGTCATCCAGCGCGACCCCGCCCGCGGGAACGAATCCTCCAGCGTTGTTCTGGTCAAAGTAGTAAAGAACGGTCTCGGTCCACCCTTCGGTCGATGGAGTCAATTCATATACGGTACCGCATCCACCGGGCTGGCATCCCGTGCCACCGCCCGCCGTCGTTCCGAACAAGTTTCCTACTTTGTCGAACGCCAAACCAGAGGGACCTGCCCCGTCGCTGCAAGCAGTGGCAGAGCAGAAGCTGTGGAGAACGGAATGTTTCCATCCGCTGCCTGACCGTACTAGCTCAAATACGGTGCCGTTGCACGGATCTCCACTACATGTCGAGCCCGTCCCGCCATACTGCGTGGTTCCATAAAGGTTGCCAACCTTATCTAGCAGCAGATTGCCAGTAGGGTTGAATCCGTCGTAGCTACCCAAGAAGCTGTAGAGAACTTCGTGGGTCCAGCCCTTTTGGGAATGCCTAAGCTCAAAAACCGTACCCCAACCGTAGGCGCCCCCGTAATAGGTGGTGCCGTAAAGGTTTCCGTCACTATCGGACACCACTCCTGCTTGCGGGTCGCCACCGCGACTGCCTCCGGGAAATGCGTAAAGCGTTTTTTCACGATCACTGGCGAAGCCGACTGACGCTAGCGCGAAAATCAAGGAGGCTACCAGCCACATTTTGTCTACAAGCATAATCCGTTTGCGCATCTTGTCGTATCTCTTTGAGGAAGAAATAGGTCCTCACGTTTGGTAGTTCTATTCCAGGGTCACCGAGGCACCGCGGGCCAAGTGACCAAGACTTCCGGGCTCTAGCCGGATCACGTCGGGTCCCTTCGTCTTGCCTGTGACCAGTGGCTTGTCCGGAACCGTTTCGTAGGCGTACCCGGTGAGAACAGCGATAACGGTGCTACCACTAAAGGTGACATTCATGCGGGCCCAGCCATAGTGCACCTTGCTTTTGATAAAAAACTCCAGGCCCAGATAGCGGTGTTGGACGTTATCCCATGGCCCCACACCAAAACATGATGAAAACGAACGCTTCTTGGCTTGAGAACAGTCGCCGAAGACCATGTCACCATAGAAACCGAATCGCTGATTCGATCCTACGCGACGGTCAGGAGGCAGCGCAGACGCCCAGCAACCTTGAGAAAGATGTTGGCAATACCCAGCGACTTGATTAGTCCCCGCCGCCTTCACGGAAACGCCAAATCCTCCGTAGGTGCTGATGCCGGTGAAAGAAAGCAAAAAATCAACAATGCCATCGTGGTTAAGATCGAGTGGCAGAGGTGTACCCGCTTGAAGCTGTTGGTTCGCCTTTGTGTAAACGATCCTCGCCGTAGCGGGTTGCGACCACACTAGCAAACCGATCCCGGATGCGCTCGCCGCCATCGCATACGCTGTTAAACGCTGTTCCAAAGCGCCACGCAATTTTGCGACCGGTCTCGGTTTCATCTGCGTTGCTCCTAGCCAACCGGATTGTGTTGCCTGTGGACCCGCATCACTTCGTGTCTACCCGGCCAAGACACGCTACTTCGTCACCTGGAATTTGCGATTGCTCTTAAGGGTGCCACCGGGTGTAGTAACGCTTACAAAGCCGGTGGTCGCTCCACTGGGGACGGCCGCCGTCAGGAAGGTGTCGGACACTACATCGAATTTGGCGGCTACTCCACTGAATGAAACGGCGGTCGTGCCCGTGAAGCCTTGACCCAGAAATTCGATTTTTCTTCCAACCTTGCCCGCCGCTGGCGCCAGGCTGGCAAACGGCGGCAAGCCCATATCCAAGCTATAAAACGTGCCGCAGTTCCCATTACAGGTAGAGACCGTTCCCCCTTGCTTCGTATCGCCGTAAAAAATGCCGTTGGTGTTTTGGGTCAAAGTTACCATGGGAAACTTACCGTCCGTTCCATCGAACTTATGAAGGACCGTGTACTGGCCTTGCGGGGTAATCCTGTATATCGTTCCAGCATCCATCGGACCCCCGCCATGTGTTGTCCCATAGAAGTTACCGTCGCTCGCTTGTATCAGACCGGTACATGGATAGAATCCTCCACCGGTTCCTTCGAAGTTGTGAATCACCTTGAGCCTGCCGTTTGGTTTCAACTGGAAAATAACCCCGGAGCCGTTCGTTCCACCATTAAACGTGGTCCCATAGAAATTCCCGTCATTTCCCTGCACCAGAGGGCCAAAGGGCTGCGAACCGTGGGTAACATCAAAATTGTAGAGCACAATCAATTTCCCAGCCGGGCTGATCTTGAAGAGAACGCCTAAATTCAAATTTCCACCCGCCGACGTTTCCCCGTAAAAGTTTCCATCGCTTCCCTGGATCAGGGGAGCATAAGGCGATGCGCCGTGCGCTTGATCGAATTGGTAGAGCGACGTAAGCTGGCCTTCCGGCGTGAGCTTGTACACAGTACCGTAAGGGCTTTGGGAATATCCGTTGCTAGTTGTGCCGTAGAGGTTCCCGTCGATGGCTTGGATAGGGGGCGCATAGGGGTGTCCCCCGTCGCTGCCGCCCGTGAAGGTGTACAACACACTAAACTGCCCAATCGGCGTGATTTTGAATATCGTCCCGTTATTGATGCCTTCGGATTCGGTTGTGCCGTAAAAATTACCATCCGTTCCAAGCAAGAGACCGCTGTATGGGTTGATACCCGATGCGCCATAAGTGAAGTTATAAAGCACCTTAAACGCACCGCTCGGCGAGATCATGAAAACACCACCATCGTAGTTAGCGAGGGAGTTTGGCGCAGTACTATACAAGTTACCGTCGCGGCCCTGGGCAATAATGCCCGAGTAGGATGGCTGAACTGGGTCTTGGCTGCCCGATCCGAAGTCATACAGCACGGAAAACTTCTGCGCGTGGCCCCACGGAGTAAACATTACAAACATGCAGAGACCAATCAGCGAAAGCGCTTTGAGTCCGTGCATTGCAATTGCTCCTCGACCGCTGGCCGGGCGAGCTTACGGTCGAACTACGAGATAATTTGGGCTGATCCGGGCAACTATTGTAAGACTTCGAACACCTCACCATAGTATTGGGAGTTGTAGCTCCCGGGGGTGGTGCCGTACAAATCCCCGCCAGGGCCAAAAATTAGGCCGGGATTGGGGCTTGCATCAGCGCCTTCCCCCGCAAAGTCGTAAAGCAATTTTATTGTCCAAGTCTTGCCAGGCTTCAATTCGAAGATCTCGCCGAAATTATATGTACCGCCCAAAAGTGTTGAGCCATAGAAATTGCCGGTGCTGTCGAGGATGAGCCCAGGGTTGGGGCTCGCACCGTGGGTTCCATCAAAGGTGTATACGGTTTCTTCAATCCATTGTCCGTTGGAACGCGAAAGCCTGTACACCATTCCGCATTGGTAGCTGCATCCGCTGGAACCGCCGGTGGTTGTGCCGAAGATATTGCCTGCAGAATCAAGGGTCAAGGATCCATTTGCATTCTTGTAATTGGTGGAACCGTCGAACGCGTACACCAAAACTTCCTGCCACCTGTGCTTGCCTGGCTTCAATATGAACACGATGCCGTAACCATACCCGCCGCCACAACACGTTGTGCCGTAGAGGTTGCCAGACTGGCCTATCGTGATGCCCGGACTGGGATAAAAGCCATCACCGCCCTCGTTGAATGCATGGAGAACCCTTTGGGTCCAGGATCCGTGCGAGGGGGACAATTCATAAACCGTGCCACACCCATAACTCCCACACGATTGGCCGCCAGCGATGGTAGTTCCATAGAGGTTCCCTGCTTTGTCAAACGTCAATCCGTTCGGGCTGGAGCCATCGCTGCATCCACCACGCGAGCAGAAGCTGTACAGAACAACGTGTTTCCATGTGCCATTTGACTGCTCCAGCGCAAACGCCGTGCCACCGCAGCCATAGGATCCCTGCTGGCATCCAGTCCCAGTACCTCCGTACAGTGTGGTTCCGTACAGATTACCTGCCGTATCGATCAAGAGATTCCCGACCGGGTTGTAGCCGTCGCTGCTGCCAAGAAAGCTATATAGAGTCTGCTCCGTCCAGCCATTGTTTGATTGTTCAAGTTTGAAGACTGTGCCCCATCCATATGTACCGCCGTAGTACGTGGTACCGTACGCGTTTCCTTTACTGTCAAACACTAGCCCAAATTGGGGCTCGTTTCCGCGCTCCCCACCTGGAAACTGATACAGAACTTTCTCCCGCGCCAGCGCACTGGAGGTTACGAAAACCAGCATCGTCAGCAACAAGCCCACCGACAGTGGAAGTTTACGCATGTTGCCACTCCTTAATCATTGCGGCTCGCGGTGAAGGCCGCAGCGTTTGTATGCGCGATTCTAAACTCACTTTGTAAGTAGCC
>Ga0207136_1112_pt1 | contig 14501 bp, 8 predicted proteins | sample Alteio_BWMinHeat_8_FD_153552 | JGI IMG/M metagenome (GOLD analysis project Ga0207136, IMG submission 153552) | Enriched cells from forest soil in Barre Woods Harvard Forest LTER site, Petersham, Massachusetts, United States -... | ecosystem: Environmental > Terrestrial > Soil > Temperate forest >...
GCTCAGCTTGGGAAATCCCGCAAAGATCCCGAAGCGAAAATGGACGTTCCGACGTTTCAGTCGCGCTTGAGCGCGATGCCGGTGCGCGCGCAATTCACCTTGCAGCAGGCCCTTGCAGGCTTGGCGGCGCAGGCTCCCTCCGAAAAAGCGGACAAGCCGATGCTGCTGAAATTGGCGGAACACGTAGCGATTCGTTTTGCCCTGGACAGTTACGAGCGTGGCGAGCTGCGCGTGAACGCCGTCAAGCAACTCCTGGATCGCATGAATTCCGAGATTGAAGCGCTGCGCAAAATTCTCGGATCGCAGGAAGAAATGATGGCCCAGGCTGGGCTGTCGGTGCAGACGTACACGGAGCTGCTCGATCAAGAGTTTTGGGAACAGGTTCCGGAAGAAAACAAGAAAGAAGTGCTGACGTCGGATGAGGCGTGGTGTGTTCCGCCGCGAAACGTAAGAGCATTCCTGGAAGATATGCTACGGCGCGGCGAATTGAAAACAGTGAATGAGATTCTGATGAAGTACGCGGCGTGCATTGCACTGGAAGCGCCGGAAGCGCGGCGCACTACGGCGATTGGGCTTTCCGATCTGGCCGAGTTGTATGGCAGCGGCGATGGCAGCGCGCTGATGGAGTCGATCCGGCGCCTGGGAAATCAGCTGGCCATCGAGCGGGAGCCGGAGCTCCAAACCCTAATCAGCGCGGCGTTCGTGCGCATGAGCCAGGAAGCGGCGTCAAAGCGCTGCTACCCGGCGATGCAGCAGGCGCTTTCATCCCTCGATAGCATCGAACAGCAGCGACCCGGATCGACACAGAGCCTGCGTCCGCGCATCGGCGCCGAAGAGCGCTTGCCCGAATTCATCGAAGAGGCGCTGCGCGGCGGTCACATTGCCGACGGCATGACGGAAATTCTCGGACTGATGCCCAAGGCCACGCTGCACTACGTGACGAACCGCTTCGGACATTGCGGCTTCCGCGAAGATTGCGAAGTGCTCAGCCAAATTGTGCGTGGGTTGGGAGAAGATTCCACGCAGCGCCTGCTGGAAATTTTGCAAACGGCGCCCGCGAACGAGGCCGCCGAGACGATCGGCTTGCTGAGCCATTTCGCTCCCGACGTCGTTGATAAAATTCTTCCGGTGCGGCTGAGCCAGTGGCCGCGCTCCTCGCATGACCGCGCCGTGCGCCAACTTTCCTCTGCTCCGCCCGAACAGCGCGCCAGACTGCTGGTCTCGCTGTACGATTCGCTCGACGCTCTGATCCGCCCGCTGGCGATCGACGAAATGGGCATGAGCGGCCAGCACGAATGCATTCCGAAGCTGGTGGAATTAGCGCAGAACGATCACACTCCCCCCTTTCACCGGCTAAAAGCTCTGGAAGCGCTGGGCCGCTTGCGGGCTTCCGCTGCCAGCCCCACACTGCAGCATATTCTGGAAGCGCGGCAGGTGTGGCGCTGGGTCTACCCCACTGAATTGCGAATCGCGGCCGTCCAGTCGTTAATGCGTATCGATCCTACAATGGCGCTGGAAAAACTTAACTCCAGCGGACTCGAGCGCAAGGATTTGACGCTGGAGCCCACGGATCCCGAGCCCAACTCTACCGCGATGCGTCAGCGGCGCTACGCGCGGCTGAAACTATCGAGAAATCTGATCGCCGTGTCCACCAACTTGCGCGAAAATTTCCGGCTGTCGATCCCGGAACTCAACTTGGGAGGCGGAATCGGTTCGGGCCAGCGCCACCTGGCGCCGGGTTCTTTACTCTCGCTCAAGCTCTCGCACGGCGTGCGAAACATCAAAGCACAAGCCATCGTGAGGGGCGCGCGTCCGCAGGCGATGGCGTTCGAATTTGTGGACATGGATCTCGAAGACCGCTCAAGGCTGCGAAAGGTCTTGATGGAGCTTGGCGGACTTCCCCAGGTATCGGCGGTGACCAATCGCAGCAAGCGCCGCGGCCGCGTAGCACTCAATAAGTAGTTGGCACAAGAGATTGACGGCGTGCGATAGCGCGCAAACCCCTCCTTCCTACCTGTACTCGCTCGGACTCAACCCGTCCGTCTGAGCAGGTCACGCACCCGTCCTCGTGGCGGCTTGACATCGGCGACACATAGGACCTCTGTACCATTGCCGCTGACGAGTCATAACCCTACGGTACTAGACAGGAAGTCCTATTAAGGGACGGGCATAGCGGCGAATGATAGCTGATACCAAGTCGACTTCAGGACGGGCCTTCGTAAGAAGCTTGAACATTCTCCTGAAGTTTGCCCGTTTGTACGGTTTCGAGCACAGCCGTACTATCGAACAGCTGGACATCGCCTGGCGTGAGCTGCACGAGGCCATTCCCACTGGGACGGACGCGGGCCTCATGCTGGGCGCGACTGGTTCGCAGCTGCTGCTGGACGGCGTCCCCTTGGAAGGCGCTCCCGCCGAAAAACAGTTCGCTCAGTTGCTTTCCGCTGCTGGACTGGCCAGCATTCAGTTTTTCCCCTCCGTCACGCAGGAAGAGATTGGCAGGTTTGCCCGTGCGTTTCCGACAGGCAAAGCAAAGCCCACGGAACTTGCCATACAGCTGAAAGCCGCACTCACCGGCGCCCAAGGCATACGCTTGAATGAGATCTGCTTTGTCGCGACGGACTCGCGTTTGAAAGATGCCAGCGTGGCCGCACAACTTGCGGCCGCCTCGCTCGGCGAAGACCAGAACGAGTTTAAGAAATGGCTCAATGACCCGCAGAAATTGCTCGAGTTGATTGCCGCGGCGCAAGGCTCAAGGGGTAGCGGATCGGTTGGCTCGGGCGCGGGACCTGGTGGTTCTGGCTCCGGCGGTGGCGAAGCTGGTGCCTGGACCGGCGGCGGAGGATTTGGCGGAAACTCGGATGGCCTGGGTGGACCGGGCGTTGGTGGCTCGGGCGTTGGTGGCTCGGGCGTTGGTGGCTCGGGCGCTGGTGGATCAGGCGCTGGTGGATCAGGTGTCGGTGGATCAGGTGTTGGTGGATCAGGTGTCGGTGGATCAGGTGTTGGTGGATCGGGTGTCGGAGGGTCAGGCATTGGAGGCGGTCTACCGGGTGGAGCGTATGCGACCGGAGCAGGGGGTACTGGTGTCGCTGGCCAAGCTCTTGGCGTCCCTGGAGCGCTTCTTGGCCCCGGGCCGGGAGGTGCTGGTATCGGCGCAGGTGGTGGTGGCGGCAGCGGACCGTGGCACGGAACAGGCAAGAGCGCCGGACCGAGCGAAGATGAAATCTATGGAATTTTGGGCGCGCTGACCAGTTTCGGCAACGTAGGGGCAGGCCAGGGTGGCGCCGCTGCGGCTGGAGAGTTCCAGCAGCAGATGAATCAATTGCCGGGCACCGCGCAAGACACTCTGAAGCGTGCGATTGCCGGGCTTGCGGCACAAGCGCCCGAGGGCCAGCCGGATGAGTCGGTCCTGGTAAAGCTGGCAGAACATCTGGCGATTCGGTTTGCCCTGGAACGTTTTGAAAGCGGCGAAGTCAAAGTCAATGCCGTCCGGCAAATGCTGGACCGCATGAACGCGGAGATCGAGAATCTCCGCAAGATTCTCGGCGCGCACGAAGATAAGATGACCGACGCCGGAATCATGGTCGAGTCTCACCGCGAGATTCTCGACCGGCAGTTTTGGGCAGCCGTTCCGGAAAGTGGCAAGCAAGCCGTCCTGCTTTCAGGAGACGCGTGGTGCATCCCGCCGAAGAACGTGCAGTCCTACGTGGCCCATTTGATCGAGACCGGAGACGTCGCGCAGGCCATCAGCATCCTGCAAAACTATGCATCGTGCGCCGACAGCGAAGAGCTTGACGCTCGCAAGAAAACCGCGATGGGCTTGTCCGAAATGGCCGAGCTTTACGCGAAGGCCGATCCGAAGCTTCTCGGCGAAGCGCTACGCCATCTTGGCGTGCGGCTGAGCGTCGAGCAAGACACCGATCTGCAGACGCTGGTGAGCGCCGCGTTCGTGAGGCTCAGCCAGGAGGCCGCCACAAGCCGGTGCTTCCCGGTGATGGAGCAGGCTCTCGATTTGATTTCCGGTGTCGAAGCGCAGCGGCCCGGCATTGGGCGCAGCTTGCGCCCGAAGATGGGCATTGAAGAGCGCGTTCCGGAATTTGTCGACGAAGCTCTGCGCGCCCGGCAAGCCGCCGCCGGCATGACCAACGTCTTGAAGATGCTCCCGCAAACGGCGATGGAACAGCTTTCCATGCGGTTTAATCGCTGCAGCCTGCGAGAAGATGCCGAGCACATCTCCAACCTGGCCGCCGATCTTGGCGAAGAGGGATTGCAATATTTGCGCAGCACAGTAAGAGGCGGACCCATCACCGAAGCTGTCGAGATGGCTGGGCTCTTGAGCAAGCTGGATCCGGAAGCGGTGGAAGTGTTCTTGCCGTCGCGCATGAAAGATTTTCCCAGGACGTCGCAGGACCGCATCGTGCGGCAGATCTCTGCAAGCGGCGCACCGGGCCGCTGCCGGATTCTTCTCGAGATGCTCGATCATGTCGATCCCCTGATCATGCCTCTGGTGATCGATGAAATTGGCGTGGCCTCCGACCGCGAAGCGCTGGGCCGTTTACTCACGATCGTGGACGGCGACTTGCCGGTGGGCGGCGGACCCTATTTGCAAGTGAAAGCGATCGAGGCGCTGGGCCGCATTCACGCGCCTGAGTCGGCCACGACGCTCAAGCGTATCGTTGAAGCAAAGAAGATGTTTGGCTGGGCCCACGCCCAGGAACTACGCATCGCGGCGCTTCAAGCCGTGATGCAGCTGGAGCCGGAGTGGGCGCGCGAATTCATGGCCAAGAGTGGAATCGACAGGGAAGACCTGGCTTTGGCGCCGCTCGACGTCATTCCCAACTCAAAATTCGTCCGTCAACGGCGCCATACACGAGTCCGGCTGCACAAACCAGTGACCGCCGTGAGCACAAATCTCAAGGAGAATTGCCGCCTGGAGATAAAGACGGCGAGCCTCTCGGGCGGTTTTGCCAGCATCAGCCGCCATCTCGCCCCTGGGACGCATGTGCAACTCAAACTGCAGCTTGGACTTCGCAATGTGCTTGCCACGGCCTTGATGCGGGACTACCGGGCACAGGACATGGCTTTTGAAATTGTGGATATGAGTCTCGACGAACGCAGCAAATACCGTCGCCTTCTAGCCGATAATAATTCCCAATCGACTCCGACAGCGAACACCAAGAGCCAATCTGCAATCGTCGAAGCTCCAACCGCCTCCTAGGCGTATTCATTTAAGAATCAATAAGTTATGTGGCCTTCCGCTGGGCCCAGCGGCTGAGAATATGTCGTATCCAGCCCCGGAGGCGTGACGTCAAAAGTCGATATTGACATCATTCTCCGTGCGGTGTAACCTGCAAACATGGCTAGGATCCCTTTCACTTTGAGAATTGAACCTGAAGAACGCGCCGCCTTGGAGCACTTGAGCAAAGTCGAACGGCGCCCCATCAATCAGCTCCTGAACGAGGCCATCAAGCTCTACTTGGGCCAACCACGCCGAGAAGAAAAGGGACTGCAAGCGACCTTGGAGAAACTTCGCGAATACCGCAAGCGTGATCCGGGATTCAAACGGGCCATTGCTGCTGTCGCGGACGCCGAGGCGAGGTTGATCGACGACCCGGCCGAAGGTGAGCCAGGCGAGTTTGTCGACGGAAAGTTCCGGCCACTGGGGCCGGTTCGCAGCAAGATTCGCGAGCTACTGGGTGCCTAATTGGGAAGAAGACAGTCCTCTCCTCGGGGACAATCTCATCGCGGCACTTAAACAGGCCGCCTCTGCTGCCGAGCGTCGCGACATTCCCACTCTCGGGGCGGCAAAAAATTGGCAAAGACTGATTATGCGTGGTTTGAGGCTTCCCGGCGCGCATTTTTTTGGTGCGTTTCGAGGTGAGCCTGGGCTCGAGAAAATCCATGTAAGGGTCGGCTCGTATTATGGCGCGAATCCCGCCGACGTTGCGGAAGAGCTAAAGGAGTTTGAAGCCAAGCTTCAAGCCCTGGTGTCCAAATTGGACGCTAGCTTGCCGTTCGATACGCCACCCAGTCAGGACCATCTGGACGCAATCATGGATGTCTGTGCGTGGACCCACTCGGAATGGCTGCGAATCCATCCCTTTGTCAATGGTAACGGACGCACGGCACGCCTCTGGGCCAATAGCATCGCCATGCGTTATGGCCTGCCTCCTTTTCTCCCTTTGCGCCCAAGACCCGGTGCGGGCTACGCCGCGGCTGCGGCCAAGGCTATGCAAGGCGACTGGAGATTCGCTGCGGTTCTCTTTCAAGAGATGCTCGATGATTTTCTGAGCGAAATCTAGCTCGCCCGAGGATCGAAATTCGCTGGAACCGGATGCGCGGAAGTACCTCGCTAGTCCAGCGTGTGGACGTTCTTGGCGCTGGCGCATCCAAACAGTTAGAATAGAATGTTTGTACTGGTTGCAGCAGAGCCGCCAGTGCGATTAGTCTCGCGGAACACCGCCAGGAGACGGCGAAACCCTTCATGGATGTTGCCAAGGCAGTTGACACAGTTGTCGCTCGATTTATCGGTACCAAGCACGAGCGCGACATCAAGAAATTGCAACCGCTCGTCGTGGCCATCAATGCGCGCGAAACAGAAACACGCGCGCTCAGTGACGATGATCTAAAACTTCGCTTCGCCGCACTCAAGGCTGAGGTCCAAGAACAGCTTAAAGACGCCGATCCCAGCGACGCCACTTACAAAGAGCTGTTGAAGAAGGTGCTCGATCCGGCGATTGTTCCGGCGTTTGCTTTGGTTCGCGAAGCCGGTCGCCGATTCCTCAACATGCGCCATTTCGATGTGCAGCTGATCGGCGGCATGGTTCTGCACGACGGCAAAATCGCCGAAATGAAGACGGGCGAAGGAAAGACGCTCGTTGCCACTTTGCCTGCGGCGCTGAACGCGCTGGCCGGGCGCGGTGTGCACGTCGTCACCGTGAACGATTACCTGGCGCGGCGCGACGCCGAATGGATGAGCCCGCTCTATCGCAGCTTGGGACTTTCGGTCGGCGTGATTGTGCACGATCTGGACGACGAGCAGCGCAAAGCGGCTTACGGCGCCGATCTCACTTACGGCACAAACAACGAATTCGGTTTCGACTACCTGCGCGACAACATGAAGTACGACTTGGCGCAATGCGTCCAGCGCGGGCACCAGTTCGCCATCGTTGACGAAGTGGATTCCATCCTTATCGACGAAGCACGCACCCCGCTAATCATTTCTGGTCCCTCGGAAGAATCCACAGACAAGTACGCCAAAATCGACAAGATTATTCCGAAACTCATCCAGGACATCGACTATACGCTGGACGAAAAGCATCGCACCGCGACGCTCACCGAAGAAGGTTTCAGCAAATGCGAACGGCTGCTCAACCTCAGCAACATGTCCGATCCCGTCAACATCGAAATCATGCACCACGTGTATCAGGCGTTGCGCGCCCACGCCTTGTACAAAATTGATGTTGACTATGTGAACAAAGACGGCGAAATCGTCATCGTCGACGAATTTACCGGCCGCCAGATGCCCGGGCGCCGCTGGTCGGATGGTTTGCATCAGGCTGTCGAAGCCAAGGAAGGCGTCAAGATTGAGCGCGAAAACCAGACCCTCGCTACGATCACCTTTCAGAACTATTTCCGCATGTACAAAAAACTTTCCGGCATGACCGGCACTGCGGAAACGGAAGCCGCGGAGTTCGGCAAAATCTACAATCTCGATGTCGTAGCGATTCCCACGAACCGCACGCTGATACGCACAGAACACCGCGACGTAGTCTACCGCACCGAAAAAGAGAAGTTTGAAGCGGTCGTCAATGGAATCCTCCAGGAAGATAATTCGTTCGCTAACGGCATCCGCCACTACAACGAACGCGGCCAGCCGGTGTTGGTGGGAACCATCTCCATCGAAAAGTCCGAAGCTATCTCGGAAATCCTGAAGAAGGCCGGCGTTCCGCATCAAGTGCTCAACGCCAAGCAGCATGAGCGCGAATCGGGCATCGTCGCGCAGGCTGGACGCAAAGGCGCCGTCACCGTGGCCACCAACATGGCCGGCCGCGGCACGGACATTCTTCTCGGCGGCAATCCCGAGCAGATGACGCGCGATTATTTTCTAAAAAACAAATTGGCCATGCCTTACGCCGCCGCGCCCGCCGTAATTCCCGCCGAGGCCGGCAAGGACGCGCTGCCCACCGTGCCCATGGTTCTTTTTCAGCACGAAGGAAAAATCTTCCAAGTGCCGTCGGATCAGTGGAAACCGGTTTACGAACAATTCGCTCAACAGTGCAAAGCCGAGCACGACGAAGTCGTGGCACTCGGCGGCCTGCACATCCTTGGCACGGAACGCCACGAAGCCCGCCGCATCGATAACCAGTTACGCGGACGCGCCGGCCGCCAGGGCGACCCTGGCTCTTCGCGCTTTTTTCTTTCGCTCGAAGACGACCTCATGCGCATCTTCGGCGGCGAACGCATGCAGGCGCTGATGTTCCGCCTCGGCATGACCGAAGGTGTGCCCATCGAGTCCGGCTTGATTTCGCGGCGCATTGAAAACGCGCAAAAATCCGTCGAAGCGCAAAACTTCGACGCTCGCAAACATCTCCTCGAATACGACGATGTAATGAACAAGCAGCGCGAGACGATTTACGCCATTCGCCGCTCCGCGCTTGAAGGAAAAGACCAGCGTGATTACGTTCTCGGCGTTGCGGAGGATGTCGCGCGCGAACTCGTCGACACCTTCTGCCCGCGCGACCAGCACCCCGACCAGTGGAACGTCACGCAGTTTCTCGCGGAAATCAACGCCCAGTTCGGCGTCGATGCCAAAGCCGCCGGTGCCGATCCCGCTACGCTCAGCCACGACGAACTTGCTGAAGCCACGGTCAAAGCCGTCACCACACGCTACGAGGAAAAAGAAAAACAGTTCAGCGCAGATTTAATGCGCTGGCTCGAACGCCGCATCATTCTCGATGTTGTCGACTCCCAGTGGAAAGACCACCTTCTCTCTCTCGACCACTTGAAAGAGGGCATTGGCCTGCGCGGCTACGGCCAAAAAGATCCCCTCGTCGAGTTCAAAAAAGAAGCTTTCGTCCTGTTCGAAGACATGATGGCGCGCATCGACAACGAAACGATCCGCTATCTCTTCCACATTCAAGTTCAGCAAAACGAGCAACCTCCGCAAGGCGGACCAGGGCAAGCCCCACCGCCGCCGCAGCCGATCCGCCCGCGCGCAGGCGCGGCTGTCGCCAGCGCCGCAGCCCGCGCCAGCGAGCCGCCTCCGCAGCGCCTACCCGAATTCGCTCGCCAAATGGAACGCAAGCAAGAGCGCCAACAAAAAGAGTTGCAGTATCAAACAGGGCCAGCGCAAGCCGAAGCGCCCAAGCCCGTCCGCGCCGGCGCAAAGGTCGGCCGCAATGATCCCTGCCCCTGCGGCTCCGGCAAAAAATACAAAAAATGCCACGGCGCCAACGCATGACCCGTTTGATGGCAGTGATTGTCATTCCGAGCGCAGCAGGCCGAATCTCTCTTCCGCTTCGTTCCGGCGAAGCGTCGGCCTGCGCAGTCGAGGAATCTCTCTTCGGTTTCAGCGAGTAGACAAGGTAACCAAATGCCTCCAGCACCCGTGCCGCAACCCGAACGCCACCCCATCCCCGGCGTAAAAAATCTAGTCGCGGTAGCCAGCGGCAAAGGCGGCGTAGGCAAAACCACGGTCGCCGTCAATCTCGCTCTTGCCTTGGTAAAACTCGGCCACAAAGTAGGCCTGATGGACGCCGACGTCTACGGCCCCAACGTCCCCATCATGCTCGGCACCCTGCAAGAGCCACAAGCCACCGCCGAAAAGCGCATCATCCCCGTCCAAGTCGCCGGCATGAAAATGATCTCCATGGGCCTGCTCAACCCCGGCGATAAGCCGATGGTCTGGCGCGGCCCCATGCTGCACAGCGTCATTACGCAATTTCTGCGCAGCGTTGAGTGGGGCGAACTCGATTACCTCATCATCGATCTCCCGCCCGGCACCGGCGACGTCCAGCTCACGCTCATCCAAACCGTAGCCGTCACCGGCGCAGTTGTCGTTACCACTCCGTCCACCGTCGCGCTCGCCGACGTCCGCAAAGCCATCGAAATGTTCCGCCAGGTCAACGTCGAAGTCCTTGGGGTAGTCGAAAACATGAGTACCTTCCGCTGCCCCCATTGCGACAAGCCCATCGACATTTTCGGCCACGGCGAAGGCGCCAAAACCGCCGTCGCCTACGGCGTCCCCGTCCTCGGCGAAATCGAAATCGACCCGCGTATCCGCATCGGCGGCGACACCGGCAAGCCCGTGGCCGGCCTCGGCGAATCCGCCCCCGGCACCCAAAGCCTCTACGCCCTCGCCCGCGCCGTCACCGCCCGCCTAGCCGAAGTCAGCGCCACCTCCTTCGGCCCGTCAGTCACGATCGACTGAGTCGAAGCGGATGGCGACACGTGCGTGTTATGATCCGAGCAGGCGGCTGGATGTTCGCTGGGGCAACGGTTGGGTTGGAGTTGTACTTGATGACTGCCCTATGTGAACTTAAACCCTTTAGAATCAGTGTTTACAGAAAATCTCATAAGTGTTGCATCTAAAGGACTTACAGGAAAGCTAAGTCTTTTAGCTGCAATGTTTGCAAAAATCAGGGGGGAGGGTGAAGCACAATGTCTAGTCAAAACTCCGGCGCAAACCCCGCGCGCGGCTCGCTAGAGCTGGGCCGCCAGCCCGACATTCGCCCCTACCGCGGCAAGCGCCCCCAAATCGCCGCATCCGCCTATATCGATCCCGCCGCCGTCATCATCGGCGACGTCGCCATCGGCGAAGACTCCAGCGTCTGGCCCTGCACCGTGATTCGCGGCGACGTCCACCACATCCGCATCGGCGCGCGCACCAACATTCAGGACGGCTGCGTCCTCCACGTCATGCGCGACGAGCACCCGCTCGTCCTCGGCGACGACGTGACCATTGGCCACTCCGTCACGCTCCACGGCTGCACCATCGAATCGCGCTGCTTGGTCGGCATGGGCGCCGTCATCCTGAACGGCGTGCACATCGGCGCCGGCAGCATCGTAGCCGCCGGCACGCTCCTCCTCGAAGGCGCCAAAATCCCTGCAGGCAGCCTGGTCGTAGGTCACCCCGGCAAGGTGAAGCGCGCCCTGACCGGCATCGACCAAGCCAGCATCGACGCCTACGCCCAGCGCTACGTCGAATACAAAAATATCTACCGCACCGAGTCCGGCGCATAATGTTCGCCTCGGTCGCTCCAATCATCACGACTGTCATTCCGAACGGAGCGAGCCGGCGATTTTTCTTTCCGATTCGCTCCTGCGAATCGGTCGGCTCGCGCAGAGAGGAATCTCTCTTCTCTTCCCAGCGTTCCAGCAAGGAGAATCTCTCTTAGGTTTTTCATGGCCAACAAATCCAAATTCCAAGCCATCCGCGGCACCCGCGACCTGCTCCCTCCAGACACCGCGCTCTGGAACCGCGTCGAACAAACCGCCCACGAAGTCTTCACAACCTACGGTTACGGCGAAATCCGCCTGCCCATCTTCGAGGCTACCGAACTTTTCGCTCGCGGCGTCGGCGGCGACACTGACATTGTCTCGAAGGAAATGTATTCATTTGAGGATGCAAGAGGCGACCTCCAAGAAATGCGGCATATGATTGGGACTTATGTTTTGCCGGCGATCGATGAAAACTGGGCGAATGCTTTCCTTAAACTCCTGCGCAGTTTTCAGACCCATCTGGGAGCGGCGGTTCAGTCTGGAGAAGTGGAACACAACGAAGAAGCCCGCCGTTTCTATGAATACTTCTCACAAGGAATTGCGCATTACCAGCTTGTGTTGAGCCAGGGAATTGAAACGAACAAACTCGAAATTGAACGCACATTTAGGTTGCTCAAGCTTGCTATAGCGGGCATCACGTTAGGCCCGTCAGTCTGTCTGCGGCCCGAAGCAACGGCCTCAGTGTGCCGCGCATATATCGAACACAACATGCAGCAGCTTCCGCAGCCGGTGAAGCTCTATTACATGGGACCGATGTTTCGGCGGGAGCGGCCACAGAAAGGGCGCTACCGCCAGTTCTACCAGATTGGCGCGGAAATCCTTGGCGGTCCCGACGCTCCGGCGATCGATGCGGAACTCATCGAAATGTTGATGAATTTCTTCGACAAATGCGGCCTCCAAGGCACCGAACTCAGCATCAACTCCATCGGCCACGCTGCCGACAACTGCCGGCGTGGCTACGTCGCGAAGTTACGTGAAGAACTCCTCAGAGTGAAAGACAAACTCGGCGCTGACTCGCAACGCCGCATCGAAACGAATCCGTTGCGTGTCCTCGACTCGAAACTGGAGCACGAGCAAGCCATCATCGCCACGCTGCCGCGCATCGCCGATCATCTTTGCGACGAGTGCAAATCGCATTACGCCGCCGTGAAACACGAGCTAGAGCAGCGCGGCGTGATCTACCGCGAAAACTGGCGTCTCGTCCGCGGCCTTGACTACTACATGCGCACCACGTTTGAAATCACGGCGCAAGGCCTCGGCTCGCAAAACGCCGTCTGCGGCGGCGGCCGCTACGATGGCCTCGTCGAACTCCTCGGCGGCCCGCCCACGAAAGGCATTGGCTTCGCCATCGGCGAAGACCGTCTGATCTTGTCGCTACAAGAAAGCGGCAAAGGCGCCCCGCCGCAAGGCCGCGACGTCTACATCGCCTGGATGGGCGAACGCGCGTACGCGACTGCGATCCGTGCAGCCAAAGATCTGCGCAACGCCGGCTTCCGCGTCGAGCTACCCGCCACCGAACTGAAATTCGGCAAAGCCCTCGAGCGCGCCAGCAAGCTCGGCTCGCGCTTCGCCCTCATCCTCGGCGATAATGAAGTCGCCGACGGCCAGTGGACGCTAAAAACCCTAGCCGACGGTTCACAACAGAAACTCACCGAACAAGCTCTGCTAGAATATCTACGCAGCCTTTAGTGGCACAGGCTTCAGCCTGTGCTAACCACATGATCTTGGCTGGATCAGAGTGAAAAAAGACAGAGCACAGACTGAAGTCTCTGCCACCGGAGAAGACCTTGCTGGATTTTCTAGGCAATCTGCAACGCACACACTACTGCGGCGCACTGCGCGCTTCGGACGAAGGCCGCGACGCTATCGTCATGGGCTGGGTCTCGGGCCGCCGCGACCTTGGCAATTTGCTCTTCCTCGACATTCGCGACCGCACCGGCATCGTCCAAGTAGTCTTCAATAAGGAATCACAGCCCGCCGCGCAGGCCAAAGCGGAGCAGGCGCGCAGCGAATTCGTCGTTGCGGTCGAAGGCAAAGTCATCAAGCGGCAAAAAGCGAATCCCGAACTTGCCACCGGCGAAGTCGAGCTCCTCGCCACAAAGCTGCACATTTTAAACAACGCCAAGACGCCGCCGTTTCCTATCGAGGACGAAATCAACGCCGCGGAAGAAACGCGCCTGCGCTATCGCTATCTCGACCTCCGCCGGCCCAAGCCGCACCGCAACCTCGCGCTGCGCCACAAAATCGTCCTGGAAATTCGCAAGACCATGGACGAAATGGGCTTCCTCGAAATCGAAACGCCCATGCTCACCCGCTCGACGCCCGAAGGCGCGCGCGACTATCTCGTTCCCAGCCGCGTGCATCACGGCCAGTTCTACGCGCTGCCGCAGTCGCCGCAAATCTTCAAGCAAATCCTGATGATCGGCGGGCTCGACCGCTACTTCCAGATCGTGAAATGTTTTCGCGACGAAGATTTGCGCGCCGACCGCCAGCCCGAATTCACGCAGCTCGACGTCGAGATGTCTTTCCCGCGCCAGGAAGATATTTTTCACGTCATCGAAACGGTCATGGTGCGCGCATGCGCTGTCGCGGGCGTCAAAACGCAAGGCCCGTTTCCGCACATGCTTTACAGGGATGCGATTCGCAAGTACGGCAGCGACAAGCCCGATCTGCGCTTTGGCATGGAGCTGCACGAAGTTACGGATTGCTTTCCGGAAGAAGCGAAAACCAAGCTGGGGATCGAAGGCAGCGTGTTTGCTCTCGCTGCTCCCGGCGCGGCTAGCTATTCGCGCAAGCAGCTCGACGAGCTAACCGAAAAAGCCAAGTCCAACGGCGCGCGCGGCGCTTATTTCGTGAAGCTCGCGGCGGAAGGCACGACTTCCACCGTAGAAAAATTAATCGGCCCGGAAAACGTCAAGAAACTTGCCGACGCTTGCGGCGCAAAGACCGGCGATCTCGTCGTCGCCGTGAGCGCGAAGCAGCAAATTGCAGGCGCGCACGCCGCCGCGCTCGTTGCCGGGCAGGTGCGCCTGCAGCTCGGCGAAGCGCTCGGCCTGATCGACCGCACGCAATGGAAATTTCTCTGGATCACCGGCTTTCCGCTCTTTGAATGGAGCGAGAACGACAAAACCTGGGTCAGCGCGCAGCATCCTTTCACCGGTATCGTCGATGAAGATTTGGAAAAGCTCGAAACCGCGCCGTGGGAAGTGCGCTCGAAAGGC
>Ga0207136_1135_pt1 | contig 14444 bp, 8 predicted proteins | sample Alteio_BWMinHeat_8_FD_153552 | JGI IMG/M metagenome (GOLD analysis project Ga0207136, IMG submission 153552) | Enriched cells from forest soil in Barre Woods Harvard Forest LTER site, Petersham, Massachusetts, United States -... | ecosystem: Environmental > Terrestrial > Soil > Temperate forest >...
ACGGGCAGAGGCGAAATCGAAAATGCAAAAGCAATCGTTTGGTAAGACTGAAGACGGGCAGCCGGTGGATCTGTACGTCCTGACCAACAAGAATGGCGTGGAGGCGGCGATCACCAACTACGGCGGCACCGTCGTCGCTCTCAAGGTCCCGGACCGGAACGGCAAGCTTGACGACGTTGTACTCGGCTACGACAAGCTCGAGGGCTACGCAGACGGTAAAGCCTACATCGGCGCGACCGTCGGACGTTATGCGAACCGGATTGCGCACGCAACGTTCACGCTTGATGGCACGACTTACACGCTGGCGAAAAACGATGGCGACAATCACCTGCACGGCGGCTTCAACAGGCGGGTGTGGACTGCGAACGATGTTTCCACGAGCGCTGGACAGGCGTTGGAACTCACCTACGTGAGCAAGGATGGAGAAGAAAACTTTCCCGGAAACCTGGCAGTGAAAGTTGTGTACAGGCTCACCGACCAGAATGAACTAAGAATCGATTACAGCGCGACGACTGACAAAGACACCGTGCTCAATCTGACCAATCACGCTTACTTCAACCTGGCTGGGCAAGGCAACGGAGACATCCTGCAGCAGCAGATCATGATCCGCGCGGATCGATTCACTCCGATTGATGCAACCTCGATTCCTACCGGAGAACTGCGAGCGGTCAAAGGAACTCCGTTTGACTTTACGACTGCGACCGCGATCGGCGCCCGCATCGATCAGGACGACCCGCAGCTCAAGCTCGGAAGAGGCTACGATCACAATTGGGTGCTGAATAGCGGAACGACGGGATCGTTAGCGCTGGCGGCGGAGGCTTATGATCCGCACTCTGGGCGAGTGCTCGAGGTGTTGACGACCGAGCCGGGGATTCAACTCTACACCGGGAACTTCCTGGATGGCATTCGCGGCAGAGATGGAAAAGTCTACAACCGGCGCTACGCGTTTTGCCTGGAGACGCAGCATTTTCCGGACTCGCCGAACAAGCCCAACTTTCCGTCTGCGGTGCTCAAAGCTGGGCGGCAGTTTCAGTCAACCACCGTGTACAAGTTTTCGACGAAGTAATTATCGTGACGAGCCATGGTGGCTGGGTTCGGCGATTGGTATAGTTACTCATTGGTAACTACTGACCGTTGCATGTTTACGAGTAGATATCGCCAAAAGTGCATTTTCCTGCCAGATCTATGAAAACAAAGGATCTGTTTTCGAGATACCCTCGTAAAATATCCCTTCTAAAGGACTTACGGGAGGGATATCCAGGCTTTCTGCTTCCTAAGTATATGAAAACAGGTAGGCGCTTGGGGGATACCCTCTAAAATATCCCTTTTAAAGGAGTTAGCGAGCGTCGGTTCGCGTCAGGCTCGCGCCTGAGCAATCATTTGAGTTGTCAAAGAGCCGAAGGAACCACTGCCGTTCTCGAACAGCTAATGTGCTTGCTTTGATGTTATCTGGATGGAAACGTTTGGTCAAGGAAAAAACGGTGCGGCGCGGGTCATCCGTCAGTTCGAAATACTGCGCGCGCGAGATCCATCGAGCCGCTGCGCGGACCTCAGGATGACGTCAAAGTCTGAAGGGAAGAATGACGTTCCAGCCGATGCGCCAATTTGCCGCTGAACGGTGATCCTCGACGTTCGGCTTCAATTGGTTGCAATTCATCGGTCAATACGAGAACATACCTGTTTGCCTTACATCCCCGGCTCTCATAAGCAAGAGCTCTCATAAGGAAGCCTCCAAGCGATGGCTACTCGGCAGAAGTCCGCAAGAACTGAAACGAAGAAACACAATGGCAGTGAAATTCAATCCCCTAAGGGCAAGCTCGGGGTCATGATTCCGGGCATGGGCGCGGTGGCTACGACGTTTGTGGCCGGCGTTGAAGCGGTGCGGAAGGGAATTGCCAAGCCGATCGGCTCGCTGACCCAGATGGGAACGATTCGCCTGGGCAAGCGCACCGACGCGCGCTCGCCGAAGATCAAGGAGTTCGTCCCCCTGGCCGGGCTCGACGATCTGGTGTTCACCGGGTGGGACATTTTCGAAGACGACATGTATACCGCCGCCAAAACGGCCGGGGTTCTCGATCGCGAATTGCTCGACCAGGTCAAACCTTTTCTGAGCACGATCAAGCCGCGCAAAGCGGTTTTCGATCACAACTATGTGAAGAAAATCGACGGGCCCAACGTGAAGAAGGGCAAGAACAAGATGGATCTGGCGGAGCAGGTGCGCGCCGACATTCGCGACTTCAAGAAGACTTCGGGAGCGACGCGGCTCATCACCATCTGGTGCGGTTCGACGGAAAGTTATATCGAGCCTACGGCGGCTCATCAAACAGTGAAATCTTTCGAAAAGGCGCTTACTCAGAATGACGAGAACGTCGCGCCGTCGATGATTTACGCTTACGCTTCGCTGATGGAGGGAGTGCCGTTCGCCAACGGAGCGCCGAACCTGACTGTGGATCTACCCGTGATGCACGAGTTGTCGCGCAAGAACGAAGCGCCAATCTGCGGCAAGGACTTCAAGACGGGACAGACGCTGATCAAGACGATTCTCGCCCCCGGATTCAAGGCCCGCATGATTGGGCTGAACGGGTGGTTCTCGACCAACATTCTGGGCAACCGCGACGGGGAAGTGCTGGAGGATCCCGGGTCGTTCAAGACCAAGGAAGAGTCCAAGCTGTCGGTGCTGGAGCACATTCTCCAGCCCGAACTCTACCCTGAGCTCTACGGCAATTTCACCCACAAGGTTCGCATCAACTATTACCCGCCTCGTGGTGATAATAAAGAAGGTTGGGACAACATCGACATCTTCGGGTGGCTGGGCTACCCGATGCAGATCAAGGTGGATTTTCTTTGCCGCGATTCGATTTTGGCGGCGCCGATTGTGCTGGATCTGATTTTGTTTATGGATCTGGCGCAGCGGAGTGCGAAGCTGCGCGGGCTGGGCATTCAGGAGTGGTTAAGTTTTTATTTCAAGTCTCCGATGACGGCGCCGGGCCTTTATCCCGAGCATGACCTGTTTATTCAGTTGATGAAGCTGAAGAACACGTTGCGGCATCTGCGCGGCGAGGGTTTGATCACACACCTGGGCCTGGAATATTACGATTGAGGTTTCAGCGGGGACGACATCCTGACAGGGCAAGTGTCAAAGTGCGGTTTCACGTTCCTGTTGCGGTGAGGGCAGTCCGCTATTTAGTGCGTTGATCTCAGTTGTTTTTGTTTGTGGTGTGAGCCGGCGATCGGACACCATCCCCGATGAACATGCTTGATCTCGTTGTCGGCAAGCCCATCAAAACCAGTGATGAGCGCGCCGAGCAGATCGGTCCCACGCAGGGCATCCCCATCTTTGGTCTTGATGGACTGAGCTCGGCGGCGTACGGACCTGAGGCGGCGCTCAGCCTTCTCATCCCGCTTGGCCTTCTCGGTGTTCGGTATATCGTTCCCATCAGCGCTGCCATTATCACGTTACTCGTGATCGTGTACTTCTCTTATCGGCAGACCATCGCCGCCTATCCCTCCGGCGGCGGTTCTTATACCGTAGCGCGTTTCAATCTTGGCGCACCTGCTGGCCTTCTGGCTGCGGCCGCTCTGCTCGCCGATTACATCCTCACCGCGGCGGTGGGCATTTCCGCGGGGGTCGGAGCTTTGGTCTCGGCGGTTCCGTCGCTGCTGCCACACACGGTTTCTCTCTGCGTCGGCATTCTGATCGTCATCACCATCCTCAATCTTCGCGGTGTGCGCGACGCGGGGGCTGCTTTCGCGGTCCCCACCTATCTCTTTGTCGGCACTCTTCTGATCACCATTGTCGCCGGCATTATCCGCGTTCTCCTGAGCGCAGGGCATCCGACACCGGCGGCCGCTTTGCCGGCTCCGCCGGCCATGACGGAAGCGGTCAGCTACTGGCTGCTGCTGAAGGTTTTCGCCAGCGGTTGTACGGCGTTGACTGGGGTGGAGGCCGTAAGCAACGGGGTGAAGGCCTTCCGCGAGCCGACTGTCAAAAACGCTCAGCGCACTCTTACCGTGATTATTTTTCTTCTGGCGGTGCTGCTAGCGGGAATTTCCTATCTGGTAAAGACTTACGGAATCGCTGCAACCGATCCGGGGCGGCCGGGCTATCAGAGCGTTCTCTCCATGCTGACAGCCGCCGTTTTCGGCAAAGGCTTTTTCTATTATCTGACCATCGGCTCAATCCTCGTGGTTCTCTCGTTGTCTGCCAACACGGCATTCGCCGATTTTCCGCGCCTTTGCCGCGCCATCGCGCAAAATAATTATCTCCCGCACGCCTTTGGGTACCGCGGGCGGCGGCTGGTCTACACCTACGGTATCGTCAGCCTGGCGGTACTCTGTGGCGGTGTTCTGATCCTGTTCGGTGGTGTTACCGACCGGTTGATCCCGCTATACGCGGTCGGCGCTTTTCTGGCGTTCACGCTTTCGCAAGCCGGCATGGTCATGCACTGGCGGAAAAATCGCGGTCCAAATTGGCTGAAGAGCGCACTGGTCAATGGGCTGGGCGCGGTTGTGACCGGTATCACCACCCTGGTCGTGCTGGTGGCGAAATTCGTGGAGGGTGCCTGGATCACGTTGCTTTTCATTCCTCTGACAATTGTTTTGTTCGCCGTGGTCCGCCGCCACTATCACTCAGTGAAGATGCTCACCACGTGCAGGATTCCGGTCGACGCGGCAGGTCTGAGCAAGCACCCGATTGCGGTTATTGCCATCGACCGCTGGAGCAATATCACGCGTCAGGGGATTGAATTTGCTGCCCGGCTTTCACCGGAAGTGATCGCCTTGCATGTCGAGCCTAACGAGCACTCCGAGTTGCTCGAGGATGACTGGGAACACTATGTTGAGCAACCCTTCCGTGCGGCCGGCAAAGAACCGCCCCGGCTTCAGGTCTTGCCTTCACCTTACCGTTTCATCATTATTCCGATCGTTCAATTCATTCTCGACCTTTCGAAGCAGCATCCTGATCGAAGCGTCATCGTGGTCATTCCGGAACTTGTGGAAGACAAATGGTATGAATTCTTCCTTCACAATCAGCGCGGCCGGCTTCTGGAATGGGTACTGCTCGCCCGCGGCAACGAGCGCATCTTTACGGTCAGCGCGCCCTGGTACGTCGGGGGACGAGCTTAGTTGCAGCTGACGACCCAGGAATGATCTTCCCGGAAATGATCTATCCAGCGACACCGTGTGCGGCAAGTTGACCACTAGGCCAAACTTTTTTCCCGTTTGTACTGGTCAAACTTTTCCAGGAATCGGTCGATATCTTTTTTCTGCAGATAGTATGGCGTGGACAGGCGCAGCTTGGATGGCTCGCCGCCACGGATGCGGATCTTGTGCGTGTTCCACATCCAGTGCTCCATATCCATGCGCTTAAGCGGGGGGACGTTGACCGTGGCGATGGCGCAGCGCAGGGCTGGATCAGGGGAAGTCCACGACTCGGCTCCGCGTTTGATCATCTGGGCGAGGATGTAGTCGCACAGTTCGCGATGGCGGCGCTCGATCCGGTCCATACCGATTTCGTTGGCGAGGTTGATGGCCGCCAGCAGCCCGCACAGCGCGGGAACGTTGGAAGAGCCGATGCGCTGGAATCGCTCGGCGCGCAGTTCAGGTTCGTCCCAGCCTTCGGTGGCGATCGTGTTCCACAAGCGGTCGATGACTTCGTCGCGCACGTAGAGGAAGCCCGATCCCTTCGTGGCCTGCAGCCATTTGTGCGGGCTGGAGGAATACAGATCGCAGCCGAGGTCGTGCAGGTTGAGGCGCATCATGCCGGTGACGTGGGCTCCGTCGACAGCCGACAAAATATTTTTCGAGCGCGCCAGCGTACAGAGTTCCTTGGCGGGAAGCACAACTCCGGTGGCTGTGGTGATATGGCTAAAGAAGATGACGCGGGTGCGCGGAGTGATGGCGTCGTTGAAGAGATTCAAGACCTGGCTGGCATCCTGGACGGGCTTGGGAAGAGTCAAGGTTTTGATCACGACTCCATAACGCTTCGCTCTCAGCCGCCAAGGCTGGAGGCCTCCGGGATGCTCCTGGTCGGTCATGAGCACTTCGTCGCCCGGGTTCATATCGATTCCGTTGGCGATATAGCTGTTGGCCTCGGTGGCGTTGCGCACGAGGGCAAGCTCGTCGCGCTTACAGCCGACGAAGGCGGCCAGGGGATCGCGAAACTGGTTCCAGGCGGCATAACCCCAAATGGGGTAGTCTTCGGGATCCTGCTGGTCCATCTTTTCGGTTTGGGTGTAGCCGTCGAAAATAGCGCGCAGGACGGGCGCGGGGCTCGACCCCACGGTGCCGTTGTTCAAATAGATCTCGTCGGGAGGGATGAGGAACTGCTTGCGAAGTTCGGCCCAATAGGCGTCCTGATCGCTGGCGTAAAGAGCGGTGTCGGGAAGGGCTGAAGGTGCAGCTTGCAGCTGGCCTAACAGGCGACTGGGCACGGCGAGAGTAGCAGCCAGCCCTGAAGTAGCACTGAGAAAGCGTCGGCGATCGAGCAAGGAACCTCCTAACAATGAGTCGGCGTCATGTTACGACTGGAAGGGAAGCGGCGCAAGGTCAACCCCAGTATTCTGCGACTATAATTTCTGGCATGCGGAACAAGATTTCCGTGCTGACCGGCCTTCTAGTTGGATTTGCCATCTGCCTTGCCGCGCAAGAAAATCCGAAACCGCCGGTCTCGCTGCCTCCCCCGGCAGCAGCCAGCCCGGAGCCCGCGGATTCGGTTTCAATCCAGCAAGATGTCGAGTATGGAGTGCAGGGTGGCGAAAAGCTGTTGCTTGATGTTTATCAGCCGGCGGAGCCCGGCTCCAAGCCTCGACCCGTGGTGGTTCCGGTAAGCCTGGTCATGTTAGATGACGGGCACACGTTTCGCAGTCCGGAAGCACGACGGCGGCTGGTTTTCGAGACGCTGGCGTTCTTTAATCAGTATCTCGACGGTGATCGTTAATTACACAGAAGCGTGGCTTTCTGGTACAGCATGGGTGCTGCGCGCGGGATCCTTCACCCGGCTGCGCCGGGTTCAGGATGACGTCGGGTTGGGGGGCGATTCTTCGCCCCCGCTGGGCTGGGCTCAGAATGACGTCGGTAGGGGGTGTTTGTTCGGCCTTGTGGGATGGGATCCGTCGCCCAGGCGTGCCAGGTGCAGGAGGACATCGGGCTGCTTGGTTCGGATGGCGGCGGTTGGGAGGCGCCGGATAACCTTCTGATCCCATTCTGCGTCGAACTTCTTAGGGAAATTGTCCAGAGGGGTATTGTGTCCGGGGGTATAATCAGGGAAGACCCGCTCGGGGCGGAAAAACGGAGTATGGCTATGAAGTTCCGGATCCTGCTATTAACGGCTGCATTGTTCACCTTGGGCAGCCTAACCTCAGCGACTTTCGGGCAGACTGGTACTCCTGGGAGCCAGCCGGTTCCTGGCAGCGTTCCCGCTGGTGATCCCGGGGTTTCGGGCACAGTACCTCCGGCCGGTTCCACTACCCAGAGCAAGCAAGGCGCTCCTGCTGAGCCAGCGGACCCAGACAAAGTCAAGCACGATGGCGGCAAGGATGACGTGGACGCAATCGGCAATCGCAAGGTGGGCGGGCGCGGCCTGGGCAATTGGTACTCCATCGAAAGCGACATCAAGATGGGGAAGCAATACTCGCAGATGGTCGATTCCAGTTCGAAGTTCGTCACCGACCCGATCGTCACGGAATACGTGAATCGCCTGGGACAGAATCTGGTTCGTAATTCGGACGCGCAAGTTCCTTTTGTGTTCAAGATCATTGACTCGGACGTGGTCAACGCGATGTCGCTTCCGGGCGGCTTCGTCTATGTGGACTCGGCGACCATTCTGGCGGCGGACGGAGAGGCGGAACTGGCTGGAGTGATGGCGCACGAAATTGCTCACGTGTGCGCCCGCCACGCGACCCGGCAGATGACCCGGGCGCAGTATGCCAATTTCGCGACCATCCCGCTGATTTTCGTGGGCGGTGGGATTGGGTATGGCATATATCAGGCGGCGGGTCTCGCTCTACCCTTGACGTTCCTGAGTTTCCAGCGCGGCTTTGAGGCGGAGGCGGATTACCTGGGCCTGCAATATATGTACAAGTCGGGATACGACCCGCAGTCGTTCGTTTCCTTCTTCGAGAAACTGCAGGCGATGGAAAAGCAGAAGCCGGGAACGCTGGCCAAGGCCTTTGCCACGCATCCGCAGACGCCGGACCGGATTGCGAAGTCGCAGGAAGAAATTGAGAAGATCCTGCCGGCCCGGCCGGAGTACACGGTAACTACGTCGGAATTCGAGGATGTGAAATCCCGGTTGGCGTCGCTCGAGAACCGGCGCAAACCGCTCGATAACAAGGACAGCACGAAGCCAAGTCTGCGGCGCGCTTCGTCCACCAGCAGCACAAGCAAGGATGGGACGACGACCAGCGACGATGATCATCCTACTTTAAAACGGAGGGATGACAGCAATAACTAGCTGTGCCGGCGAGCGGTATAGACGGACCTCGTTCGCGCTCACCGTATAAGCCGTTCCCAGATGAGTAATACCACCGGCAGCTAAGTCTGCCGGTTTTGTTTTGCGCGCGATGCTAGAATCGGCGCGTGAGGACCGACATCCTGCCGTTGTGCGACCAGCACTACAGAACCATGGAATTCGTGCTGGCTCCGTTCAGCGTCAACTATTCAGTTGAGTTTTTTCGCTGCACTGACAAGTTCTGCCACCGTTGTTTCAGCGAGTCCCTGGGCTACGTAACCCCGGTCAAGGATGAGCCGCCCGTTGTTTCCAATGGCCAGCCGAGTTGCGAAAAACACGGGCGGCCCATGTTCATCTCCAGCCTGGACCGGCAACGGAATGTTTTGAGGTATGTGTGTCCGGAACCAGGGTGTCGAGAGACTGCGCTGAAGGGATAGTCGGGCGTGGCCCGCCATTGGCCAGAGAGCCGTGATCACAAGGGCCAGCCAGTTGCTGGCCCTGAGAGTTCGGAGGGGCAGGGGACTGCGAGTTCTAGAGAAGTCCCGGGCCGCTTTTTGTTGCGGAAGCTGTTTGGCTTGGTGCAGATCCTGCATGGCCTGATGAATCTCCGGATGTCCTTCGCGCTTCGTTGCCTTTCCAAGGAGTGTTCGTGTGGGGCGCAGCCATCAAACCTCGTGCCTGCCCCAGCATGGTGGGCGCGCAACGGTCCGCGGAGGTATGCCTGTCCGGTACCTGAGGAGGTCGAAAAGGCGTCCAAGTATCACTTTCTGCACGACCTGAAAATGCAAAATCTTGCATATTGACAATTAGCTAAGCAGGCGAGACACTGCACTAACGGACTTGGCAGGCGGTCCTGTCGATGTCCCCCTCCCCGTGTGCCCCTTGTGTTGTGAAACGCCATCAGGGGTGTATCTAAACCAGGAAATAACGATTCGTCGGCGATTCGGCTGAATGTGCACAATCCCCTTGTGTTCCGGACCGTCAGAATGCCGGCGAATTGAGCAGTAGACCCCGGGGGATATAGTCGCCTTGCCAAATCGAAGTGGTCGTCATCATTCAAGTCACATCTCTGCCAAAATGCGCCCTGGTTTTTCTGGAGTTTCCGCACCTTGGGGAAAAGACGGGTTGAGACGCATGCGCCTGTCTTGGTTACGCTTACTCTGTTTCTGGCTGTGCACCGCCCTGGCGAGCCTCGCTGCCGACGTGGTTACCTATCACAACGATATGGCCCGGACGGGTCAAAATCTCAGCGAAACCGTGCTCACCCCGAGTAACGTAAGCCCGTCGAGCTTCGGGAAGCGGTTCACGCTTCCGGTGGATGGAGTGATTGACGCGCAGCCTTTGTATTTGTCGGGGGTCTCGATTCCTGGCCGTGGAATCTACAATGTGGTTTACGCGGTTACGGAAAATGACAGCGTCTATGCGTTCGATGCCGATCGCGGTGCCTTGCTATGGCAGGTGTCTGTACTTGGTTCGGACGAGACTCCGGCGGATACTCATAACTGCAACCAGATTCGACCGCAAATCGGCATTACTTCGACGCCGGTCATCGATCGCAGCAGTGGGCCGAACGGCACAATTTATGTGGTGGCGATGAGTAAAGATGCCTCGGGCTACTACCAGCGCATTCATGCGCTCGATGTGAGCAACGGGCAGGAAGAGTTCGGCGGGCCGACGACGATTCAGGCAAAGTACCCCGGCCACGGCGACAACAGCCATGGTGGATACGTGGTCTTCGACCCCAGACAGTATGCGGAGCGCCAAGGTCTGCTGCTCTTGAATCACGTCATCTATACAGCCTGGACCTCGCACTGCGATTACCGTCCATACACTGGCTGGGTGATCGGCTACGACGAGAACACGCTGGCGCAAACCACTGTGTTGAATGTGACGCCGAACGGTGACGGCGGTTCGATCTGGCAAAGCGGCGCCGGCATGGCGAGCGATGGCAACGCCATCTATCTGCTGGACGCCAACGGCACCTTTGATACCAGGTTAAATAAGAGAGGATTCCCCTTTAGAGGCGACTATGGGAACGCGTTCGTGAAATTGTCGCCGGCCAAGAAGAAGCTTGTGGTCGCGGACTACTTCGCTGGCTCCAACACGGTCGCGGAATCCGATGCCGACATTGATCTGGGGTCGGGTGGGCCGCTCATCCTGCCACCGCAGAAGGACGCCACCGGAAACTTCCAAGCTCTTGCTATTGGAGCGGGCAAGAACCAGGATATTTACGTGGTGAATCGCAGCAACATGGGAAAGTTCAATCCCAACGGTGACGATGCGATTTACCAGGAAGTGGATGGAGCACTTGGCGGTGGCCTGTGGTCTATGCCGGCATACTACAACGGCGCCGTCTACTTCGGACCGGTAGGCAACCATCTACTGAAGTTTAGATTGTGGCAGGCCAAGCTTTCCACGTCCGCCGTGTCAAACAGTACGACCAGCTTTACCTACCCCGGTACGACGCCGAGTATATCTGCCGATGGCCCACGCAATGGTATCGTGTGGGCAATCGAGCACAGCGATCCTCAGGATGTTCTGCACGCCTACGATGCCACGGACCTGGGGAAGGAGCTTTATAATTCCAATCAGGCGCCCCACGGACGAGATCATTTCGGAGTCGCCAGTCACTTTGGGACGCCCATGATTGCCAACGGAATGGTTTTCGTGGGCACGGCGGACAACGTTACGGTTTTCGGGTTGTCGGGGCAGTAAGCTTGGCACCCAGATCGATGAACTGAGGTTTGCGATGAAAAGAGCAGGGTTGATTGTTGCGGTCCTTTTTGCCGGATTCTTCATGGGGGGATTGAACTTGGCTTCCGCGGCGACGAAGTCGACTGTGTCCGGTTATGTCAGCGATTCGGTGTGTGGCACCAAGGCAGCCAGCGGCGGCTATGCGGAATGCACCAACAAGTGCCTGGTCAAAGGGGCGCAGTTGGTGATCGTAGTCGACACTACCCAACAGATTCTGACCATCGACAATCCCGACGCGGTGAAGGGGCATGAATGCCATCACGTTTTGCTCACGGGCGACATCAATACCCACACCAGCGTCATTCATATTTATAGTCTCCGGATCCTCTGATTACCCAGGGCGGACAGGTAACGGTGACGCTGCGAGAGATGTCCGCGATGTTGCGCGGCATCTTCTACGATTAGTCCCTCGGTCCGGAAAAAGCACGTCGCAATCCGGCGCTCGGGTGAACCGCGTCACCTAACCTGCGAGTCGCAACACCTTCCTGAAACGTAATCCCATTGCTGAGCAAAGCACGGCAAACCAACGTACTACGTGGCCGAACCGTGCCTGGCGAGACTTTTGGCCACCCCTGGAATTGGTCTTCGGATACCTAGTCGCCTCACCCCTCCGACGGTAGAGTCTGACCTGAAGGATCGTAGTAGACGGTCCCCTTAAATCCTTCGTGCAGGAGCGTACAGTGTTTAAAGCCTTCCTCCAGATGTACAAGCTCACGTTTGTACTCTCAGCTATAACAATTCTAATCATGATAACCCTATCCGCGCAGGCGCAAGTTCCGGCGGAGTTTTTCGGGCTGCAGGCGAACCCTGGAGTGGTTAACCAGCCACCGCAGTGGTGGTCGAATCCTTGGCCGGAAGTGCCGATCGGGAGCATGCGGCTCTGGGATACGAACACGAACTGGTCGCAGATCAACACTGCGGACGGAGTCTATGACTGGACTCTATTCGACCAATGGCTGGCCGATACTAAGCAATTCAAGGTTCCGGCGGTGATGTACACGTTTGGCAGAACACCGCAGTGGGCTTCATCCAACCCGAATGATCCGGTTTGCGCAGCAGCTTGGGGACCGGGCCAGTGCGATCCTCCGAACGACGTGAATCCGGACGGCAGTGGTCCGGATCAGATATGGCAGGATTGGGTGGCGGCGATTGCCAAACGCTCCGCGGGGCAGATCAAGTACTGGGAAATCTGGAACGAACCTCATAATCAGTTTTTCTGGAACGGTACAGTAGCGCAGTTAGCGCGCATGGCGAAGGACGCTCGCACCGTCATTCTCAGCATCGATCCACAGGCAGTCCTGTTGACCCCGCCCATGCAGGGCACCTTCCAAACGGACTACTTCGCCGTGGGCGGCGCCCAGTATGCCGACATCATCACGTATCACGGGTACGTGTATCGCTCAGGCTGTGTTGGTTTTCCCCGCGCGGAAGACGAACTAGCGATGATCGACAGGGTTCGCGCAATAATGGCAACCTACGGGCAGTCCAGCAAGCCGCTGTGGGATACGGAAGTGAGCTGGGGAGTTACTTCGGCCAGCTGTTTCTACCACTCGAACCTGCAGGCCGCATTCCTGGCGCAGTTGTACATGCTTCATTGGTCTGCCGGGGTCGAGCGGGTGTTCTGGTACCAGTACAACAACCACCTGGATGGCACTCTGTGGCTTGCGAATCCTGATCCCAAGCATCGCAATGATCCGGGAACTCTGCTCAAATCCGGCATCGCTTACGAGCAAGTTTACCAATGGATGGTAGGCGCGACGATGGACACCCCTTGCGCTGTGTCGGGCACGACCTGGACCTGCCACTTCACTCGTCCGGGGGGATACGTTGCCCAGGCCGTCTGGGATACTTCCCAGAGTTGCAACGACGGCATCTGTACCACGGTCGAATACGCGGTCGATTCGCAATACACGAACTACCGCACTCTCTATGGGGCCACCGTCAAAGTTAACGGGGGCAAGGTACCGGTTGGCGCCAAGCCGATCCTGCTTCAGAACTGAGGAACCGTCGGGAAGCCTGATGGGCTACGCTGATACTTGTCGAAGCGCCGGGGGCGGACTCCGGCGCTTCGAGTTGGGGCAAACGTAGAACTCTTTCAGTGGTTAGGTCGCGTCCGCAAACGCCGGTAAGAAGAACGGTGGGCATCGCGCAAGCCGGGATCATTCAAGCCTTGCCGAAAACCATTCAGGGAACGGTACCCCAGACCGTTGTCGCTCGAGAAACCCCCAGACATTTTCCTCTCTTTGCGAAAGCGAGCTAGGTTATGCTGGGGTGTGACCACGAAGAGAGTGAAGCGAGCAGGTTCTCGCGAAAAAAGACTTTGCAAACTTCACGGCAGGCCGATCCGGCCAAGCTACTGGCGCGCCGGCCACCGCAATACGGGCTGCACGGAATGCTACCGGACCAAGGAAGTACCGCCACCCAGCAAGAGGCTCTGCAAACAACACGGGCGTCCGATCTTGCGGACTCGCTGGTGGGCTGGATATCGCAACAAGGGCTGCGTGCTGTGCTTTAAGGTGCCACCGCCGGCGAAGCGACTGTGCGCTATTCACCACCGGCCGATAGCCCCAAGCACCTGGCGGAATGGCCGCCACACTACCGGCTGCAGTCGTTGTCACAACAGCCGCCCAGGATATCTTCAAGCCAAGACACGGTACAACCAGCGTCGAAGACGAGCCGCAAGGAAAGCTGCGAAGAAGAGAGCGTAGCAAGGACGGCCCTCCCGCCGCTGCAACACCCCGAAGTGGGGCAGGGAGGTGAATTCCGCAGGGTGGCAAGCGCGCTGGGCGCAAAATAAAACGCCCCTGTTTTGACAGGGGCGTTTCGAGCCTGGTCGCGATCTTACTGTTTGCGGCCGTTGTGCTTGTCTTTCTTGATCTGTTGAGACAACTGATTCTGCTGTTTGTTGACCTGAGCCTTCTGAGCCGCAGTCAGCTTGCCACCATTGGCCGCCCTGTCGGTGCGAATCTCGTTGTGGATGTTGGCTTCCTGCTTCTCCAGATGGCTGGTCTCTCCGGCGGTTAGCTGGCCACTGGCAACGCCCTGGGCGATGCGGTCCTGCTGATTCTCGGCGCGTCCGCCCACTTCGGTCTTTGCGCCCTGGTTGCCTTGCGTAGCGCTGTTGTGCTTATCCTTGTAAATCTGGTTGGAAAGCTGGTTCTGCTGCTGTTGCAGAGCGGCCTTGTCAGCGGCAGTCAGATGGCCGTTATCCATCTTGCGCATGTCCCGCTGTTCCTGGTTC
>Ga0207136_1134_pt1 | contig 14403 bp, 13 predicted proteins | sample Alteio_BWMinHeat_8_FD_153552 | JGI IMG/M metagenome (GOLD analysis project Ga0207136, IMG submission 153552) | Enriched cells from forest soil in Barre Woods Harvard Forest LTER site, Petersham, Massachusetts, United States -... | ecosystem: Environmental > Terrestrial > Soil > Temperate forest >...
GCCCTTTTTGTTTAAAGCCAAGTGTAATTGCCAACGAATCAGCGTTAGAATCTTCGCGCATCGGAGCCGAGGTCCGAACCATGAAAACAAGCCATGTCTCGTTGTTGGTAGGTATGATGTTTGCTGCAAGCCCGAGCCTCTTACTGGCTCAAGTTGATCCCAAGTGGGAAATCCACGACCGCAACCGTCCGAATCCGCCGGTGGTCACACCCGGCACCGCCACCACGCAGGAAGCGCCGGGTAAGCCGCCTTCCGACGCTATCGTGCTCTTTGACGGCAAAGACATGTCGCAGTGGGTGCAAAAGAAAGACGGCAGCCCCGCCAAATGGAAGGTCGAGAACGGCTACTTCGAGGTCGCTCCCAAAACAGGCGACCTGCGTACCAAGGAGTCTTTCGGCGACTGCCAGCTTCACGTCGAATTCCGCGAACCCGATCCTCCGAAGGGCGAAGACCAGGATCGTGGAAACAGCGGCGTTTTCTTGATGGGGCTCTACGAAATCCAGGTGCTTGATTCTTACAACAGCAAGACATACGCGGACGGGCAGGCGTCCGCCGTCTATGGCCAGTATCCGCCGCTGGTGAATGCTTCGCGCGCACCCGGCCAATGGCAGACCTACGACATCATCTGGCACGGCCCGCGCTTCGACGCATCCGGAAAACTGACTCGGCCCGCGCACGTCACCGTTTTTCAAAACGGCGTTCTCACGCAGGACAACGTCGAGCCCACCGGACCAACCGGCCACCATGTCCGTCCGCCGTACGAAGCAGGCCCGGACAAGCTGCCGCTCGCCCTACAGGATCACAATCACCCGGTCCGCTATCGCAATATCTGGATTCGCGAATTGAACTAGATTTAGCTCTGGAGGGTAGGCGCGCGGCGTGCCGCGTTTCATCTAAAAATGACCTAAGCCCGTACGAGACCCGCAAATTTGCGCGGATTGTTGTCGAAGCCCGGAAACACAGTAGCGAGATCCTTCACCCCGATGTGTCTCGTCAAAATTTCCCCAATCACGCTGCGGAAGTCCGTAGTCAGCGCCAAATCGCGCCCTTCATTCAACTGGTGGTCATCCAGCCCCGGCCATTTGCCATAAACGCGGCCACCCTTCACGTCGCCGCCCATCACAAACATGCAGTTGGCATGCCCGTGGTCGGTGCCGCGGTTGCCGTTTTCTTTCGCGGTACGGCCGAACTCGCTCATCGTCACAAACACAATATCTTGCATGCGGTCGCCCATGTCTTGATGAAACGCAGCCAGCCCCTGCCCCAAATCCTTCAGCAAATTCGAGAGCTGCCCCTGCACTCCGCCTTCATTCACGTGATTGTCCCAGCCGCCGCAATCCACGAACAAAACTTCCACACCGATATTCGCTTTGAGCAACTGCCCGATTTGCTGCAAGCTCTGCCCCAGCTTGTTCGTCGGATATTGCGCGCCGTTTTCCGGCTGATATTTCGCGGGATCGGCTTTGCGTAGAAGATCGATCGCCTCGAAAGTTTCCGTGCCCGTGCCATGCAGCGAGTGGTCAACAGTTTGCGAGTACATCGCTTCAAATCCGCCTTCCACCATCTGGCCCGAGCCGGGCGATTGCGCCATCACCTTAAACTGCTTCAAATCCGGCAGCGCGATCGCCGGAGCGCTTCCGCGGAGCATTCGCGGAAGGTTTGGCCCCATCGCCACAGCGCGGAACGGCGAAGCATTCTCTTCCGGCACAATCTCCAGCGCCCGGTTCAGCCAACCGTCATCGGTCGCCTTCAAACCGGGCGTTCCCGACTCCATGAAATCCTGCGCGTCAAAATGCGAGCGCGTTGGATCCGGCGATCCTGCCGCATGCACTATGGCCAACTGATTTTTGTGGAACAAGGGCTCTAGTGGCGCGAGGCTGGGATGCAGCCCGAAAAACCCGTCCAGATCGACTGCGGCATCCGAACCGCCACGCTTAGGCTGTGGAATCGCGATGCTCGGCCGCAAACGGTAATAATTTGGCTCGCCAAACGGAACGACGATGTTCAAACCGTCCGCCGCACCACGCTGAAACAGCACGACAAGCTGCTTCTTGTTCGGCATCGGCGTCGCCGCCACCGCGCGCTGCAAGAACGCAGGCATGGCGCTCAGGCCAACCATAGCCACGCCGCCCTGCTTCAAAAAATACCGCCGCGAAAATCTCAATCCTCTTACGCCCTCGCAACATTCATGACTCATGTGAGCCTCTCAACCGCTCGCGTTTCTTCTCTTAAGCTTTTGACTTTCAACTATCTCCGCTGAAACTCCGGCGCTCCCAGGACCAACCCCGCCACAACTCCCAAGTCCACCTGCTTGATGGGATCGTCCAATTTCGCCTGCACCACCTGTGGGCTATCCAGTTGCTTCTCCAGCGTCTCCACAGTCGTCGGCCCTACTTGCCCGCCAAGAAAAACCTGCACAGCCCGCTCCAAAGCCGCCTTCGCATCGCCAGCCGTTTCCACGCCAAGCAGCGCGGCAACATCCGTGCGCGACCCTCGCATCTTGTTCCCTGCCAGCGCCAGCGAAAAATTCAGCCGGTTCAGCAGTGCACCCGTATTCACCCAAGTGTCTGCCTTGTCGGCATAGCCCGTCGGCGGCTGGCACTGATAAATCGGTTCGCCGATGCGCCCCACCCAGCCGACCAGCGGCTGCGGCATGTCCACATCCGTTCCCAACGCGCGCGTCGCGGAAACCACCAACTCGAACGGCGTCTTGATTTTCGCGCGATAGGTTTCGCGCGACCAAAACTCCGGCGAATAAATCATCGTGTGCATCACGGTCTTGATGTCGCCTTCGCTTTCCGCAAACGACTTCGCCATTCGATCCACAAGTGCCGGTGGCGGAGTATCTGAAACAAATCGCCGCGCCAGCTTCGTCGAAATAAAACGCGCCGTACTCGGGTCATGCACCAGCAGGTCGATCACTTCCTCGCCGTCCTTCATTCCGCCGGCATGAATCTTTTTCCCCAGCACATACTTCGGGTCGGGATCGTGCAAACGCTCGTCAAATTTGAATTCCGGATGCTCACGCGGCTTTTCGATCGTCCAGCCTGTAAAGCAGCGCGCTACTTCCGTCACATCTTTCTGTGTGTAGCCGCCATCCACACCCAGCGTATGCAATTCCATCAATTCGCGGCCGTAGTTTTCATTCAGCCCACGTTCGTTAGCCTTTTTCTGCAGTCCAGGCGGTTGGGGCGGCCGTCCAAAACCACCGTACTGCGCTTGTTGCCTCATCGCGCGTTCTGCCGCAAGCCGCTGCGCAGCTTTCGGATCCGCGCTCAGAAAATTATCCAGATAAAACAGCATCGCGGGGCTCTTCGCCGAAGCCGTCAAAAGGTCCTTGAACTTCCCCAGGGTGTGCGGCTGAATGACGTCTCGTTCATAAGCGGTCAGGTAGTAGCGGTCCTCGCCCTTCCCCGCAAACACGTTCAAATGATTGAACCAGAAGTCATCCATCACCTGCTGAAGCTGCCGCTCGCTGTAGATGGCCCGCGTCACTTTCGCCATGGCCAACTCCGCAACCACGCGTTGTGGCCTCTTGCTATCCTCAGCGATGGCACGCGGTACATTATTCGGGTCACTGCCCAGTACATCCCGTTTCCCTTTACCTTGAGCGACCGGATTCTCTTGCGCGGGATTGTCCTTCATGGGCGCGGGCGCATTTGCATCGCCGCCCTGGGGTTGGGCCGCCGCGGAAGTCTGATTTCTATCCGTTGCTGAGGCTTCCGTCGAAGCCGGCGTCGGCTGCATGTCTTTCGCAACAACCGCCGCAGCCACATCAGAACGCCTCTGCTGATCCTGATCTAGTTGTGCTTGCGCGCGCTTTGCAGCCTGTTTTTCTGCCTGCTTAGGTTGCGGATACTCCTCAATTAACTTCGCTGAGGACATTTTCAGGGTGGGATAGTTCTCCAGCCGCGCCCCCAGCGCCTTGTCATCGATCGAATTAGGATTCAGTTGCTGGTCGATCCACTTCGCCAGTCCCATTTGCCGCACCCGTTCCACGTCGCCGGGCCGCGGCCCATACGCCAAACGGTTTAGCGCGTGCAGAATCGCTTCATCCGCACTCAACTCAGTAATCGGTAGATTTCTTAGGGCGGGATCTTGCTTTGGTTTCTTATCCTTCGCCGAGGCTGGCATCGCCGCAAGCAAAGGCATATCGATGCCCACTGAGAACACGCATGCCACAGAAAGAATGGCCGCGAGAAATGACCGGGATGTCGTCGAAATCGAAGCCGTCTGCGAGGCGAGGCCTTGCTGCACGCTCATGACACTCTCCTGCCGGGCGAATTGGTCCGCTAACACCTGTCGCTCCATAGAATAACCCCACTGCTGCCGGGAAGTTGCACGCCGCAAAGGCCAGTGTCGAAACCCTACTTTGCCCGCAAGGACAGGCATGCTCCTAACCAACTCATCCGTTTGGACCTACGGCTCGTTTTGTCCACCGGCGGTGGTATTGACGCCCGGCACCTCTGCCCCTATCCTCGGTCTGCTTCTTGCCGGGAGGGTTCGTGCTGATTCGCAATTTCATTTTCTGGCTGTCCACAAAACGCAGCGTGACGGATCGCATAGCACGACACGGCATGAAAAACGGTTTCGCGCGCCGTTTCGTGGCCGGCGAATCCCTGGAAGAAGCTCTGGTAGCCAGCCAGGAACTTTGCTCCCAGGGCCGCAACGTCAGTCTCAATCATCTCGGAGAAAACGTCACCAGCGAAGCCGCCGCACGCGAAGTCCGCGCCAGTTACATCCAAATGGTCGAAGAGCTCCACGCAAATAATCTCACCGGAAACATCTCCATTAAACTAACGCAACTCGGCCTCGACATCGACAAAGAGCTCTGCCGCTCCATGGCCCGCGAAATAGCCGTCCGCGCCGCCACTCTCGGCCTCACCATTGAGATGGACATGGAAGGTAGCGCCTACACGGACGTAACGCTGGACATTTTCGAAAGCGTGCAACGCGAACTGGGAAACTGCGGCCTGGCGGTGCAAGCCTACCTGTACCGCACGGAGAAAGATCTGTTACGGCTCGCCCCCATCAAGCCCAAAATTCGGCTCGTCAAGGGCGCCTATCGCGAATCCGCAAAAATCGCCTTCCAAAAAAAGAGCGAGGTCGATGCCAACTACCAGAAATTAACAACCCAGCTCTTCGAAGGCGCCGCGCAAGGCAGTTTCCTCCCCGCCATCGCCTCCCACGACTGGAATATGGTCGCACACGCGCAAGCCGAAGCCGCCCGGCTCAAGCTGGACAAATCCCGCTACGAATTTCAAATGATCTATGGAATTCGACGCGACCTGCAAGCCCAGGTGCGCTCCGCGGGTGACACGCTTCAGGTGTACGTCCCGTTCGGCACCGACTGGTGCCCCTATTTTATGCGCCGTCTCTCGGAGCGCCCGGCCAATTGCTGGTTCGTACTCCGCAGCCTTTTCGCGGAGTCCGGAAGCGCCTCTCGCCAACCCGCAGGCTAGTGAATGTGTCAACTAGCGCAGAAATACGCCAAATGGTTCGCTACTGCGTCACGTCGAAATCGATGGTGCGATTCTTGGCATGGTTGCCCACCCCATCGACCGCCATCATCACCAGCTGGTAATTTCCCGGAGCCATTTCGCCCAATTTGATATTCAGCCCCACCGGCACCATCGGGCTTCCCTTTTGAACGAAGTCGTCCATGCGAACCGCGCCGGATTTAAAGACTACTTTCCCGGAGCCCCGCTCCACAATCGCATAGCCAGCTACAAGCTGTGGCGGGTTGGCTGAGGTGAGCAGCGGCTCGTAGATTTCTGTGTAGAGAGCCACACTATCCGTCTTCTTAAACCGGTTACTGGCGGATGGATTGAACTGCATTCCCTTTACGACCAGCGGCGTGTGGTCCTCGAGCAGCGCGGAATCGAGGCTGGTCGGAATATCCGACATCCTCTGCAAAGAGTTCGTGAGCACCACTCCGCCCAGGCTGAACTGCTTGCCATCATAAGGATCAATCTGCAGTTTCGACTCGTATTTCCCGAATGCGTCGCCACTGGAGCTGACTACGACAGTCAGCTTGTAGTCCCCCGAACCCGCATCGAACTGGTTCTGGTAAAAATACGGCTGCTTCGTGAAATCCTTCATTTCATCTTTTTCCAGGTCGAGATTCACCGTGTCGCTGAACTTCGCTCCGACGCTGCCGTCCGGCTTGTACGCAATCCCCAGCACATTCAAGCTGGCATGGTACTTCCCCTTGTCTTTGTTGAACTGCACTGTGTTTGAAGGGATTTCCATCGTCAGGTTTACGCGCGCCACATTTGGCGCCGTGTAAAAGTAGGGCACCTGAAACATCCCCTGCATCGTTCCGGCTTGCGTCCCTGTCGCCCGCGCCTCGAGCTGTTTCTCAACCGGCGTGCCTTCCAGCATGTTTGTCGACTTCGTGTTGCAATATCCGCTTCGCGACCTTACGTTTAGCCCGCCACGGTTCATCTTCACTTTCAGCGTATGGCAACTTCCCTCCGCCGACTGTTGCGGCACGTAGCCGAGGATATAAAACTCGCTCTGCTCGCGCCCGATCTTCTCTAGCCCTCCTAACAAGTCATTGGTGTTGAAAATCGTAAACCCGCCAGTTCCGTCCGCGAGGGCCGCGAGAATTTGCTGATTTGTCGATGCCGATGGAGGAAATTGCGGAACGATCGTCCGGGGCTGTGTAAAAACGCTGTTCGGATTGTTCGTGTTGGTTGTTCCGCCCCCGGTGCGCCCGGTGGTCCCTCCAGTTGTTCCGCCGGTGCCGCCTTTGCCTCCGGTCCCGCCTGTTCCTCCCGTGCCTCCGGTGCCACCTTTCCCGCCTGTTCCGCCCGTTCCACCAGTGCCACCTGTCCCACCGGTGCCCCCAGTTCCACCACCTCCGCCCGGCCGTCCGCCTCCACCGCCGCCCCCACCAGTGCCACCGCCTCCGCCGCCCGGCTTTTGCGGTTCAAGCAAGCCCACGGAGTAGGAGGCCAGCAAGACTCGCCCTCCTCCGTAAACACTCTTCGCGTCTGACCGCTCCGCCACCGCGCGCTTTTCTTCACCTTGAGGTTGTATCTGCGCTTGCCCACCAGGAGGCGTGGCCAGCAGGCCACGCACGTCGAGTGAATAGATCGCCACATTCGCCTTGTTGCAGGCGTCGATCGTGGCCGTCAGCTCGGACTCGCGCTCGGCCGTCAAAGGGAAACCCGAGGAAAACAGCACGACCATCTTTCGCCCAGGAACTCCGCGCAGATTCTTCGCCAAACTGCGCACGGACAGCAACATGCTCCGCGCTCCGAAATCTGCTTCCGCGTTGCTCATCCCAGAAAGGGGCGAGGACGTTCCTGATGTTCCACCGAATGGACTTGACGACGGCGAGAGGCCCGCCGAAGCAACTTCAACGGGCGCCTGAGCATTGGGATCCACCGCGGAGCCCTTCGCTCCAGAAACCGCGGCCCGCAGCCGATCCGCGTTCGCCGTAAAATTTTGCACGATCTGCAAGGTCCCACCGAACTCCACCACCGCCATTAACCGATCAGGACCGGCATTGGCATCGATGAATTTCTTTGCAGCATCGCGCGCCTGAATCTGGTCCGGCATGGCCATCGTCGAATTATCGAAGAATAGAATTAGATACCGCTTCTGTCCTTGCGCCTGAATGGCCGTGTCCGCTCCAAACGAAAAACTCGCAACGCTCTGTTCCTTGTTGTCTTCGTACACCTTGAAATCGTTTTGCGTCAAATCATGGACGTAGTTCCCCTTCTTGTCCGTCACCACGGCATCCACCAGGACGAGGCGCGACTCTGCTTTAATCGTCGGTCCGCCCTGCGGGCTCGACTCTGCCGCTGGCGCGGCCGGCGCCTGCCCCGCCGGGGTTTGCCCGGCAAGCTGGACCAGAAATATGCACGATGCGGCCGCCGTCAATCCAGCAAGCCAGCCCCAGATTTTACGCCCGCGGTTCTTTTCGGTGTTCATTTGACCCTCCATCAATTCGGTATGACTACGGCGCCGTTGCGCGCCGCTAATTGCGATCCCTCCGAGTCACGAACGACCTGTCTTACCAGATAGGTGCCCGGTTTCACGTCGAAACTCGATTTCAGATTGAGGCCCGACTGCATCAGCCGGTAGTATGTTGGGTCCAGAAGCTTCATCTGAACGATCTTTTCCCCGCCTGTAACGTAATTTCCGTTCTCATCGAAAATCGCCGTTGCCACCGTCAGGTCGTCACGCGTGCGTCCGTCGGCCTTTCGAAAGTGCACGCCCTTGATATCGACATGAGTGAGCACCGCCAGTTTGGCTTGATAGCTGTCTGTCTTGAAAAACTGGGTGTGCAAATCCACCGGCAAATCGCGAATCTCGTCCTGCGAAAAAAGCGCTTCTTGAATCTCTTGCTTTGCCGCCTCGACTGGGTCGGTCACGTGCCGCGGCGCGAAGTATCCGTGCCTCGCCTGGATTTTGTAGTTGGTCTTGTGCGCGAACGAAACCTTTATCGTGTGCAGGCTTCCGTCGAGCTTCATGTTTTGCGGCGAAAACCCGAGCAGGTACGTCATTGCAGGAGCAGCTCCTGCCTCGCGCAAGCCCTCATTTACGTCGTTACGATTGTGGAAAAACGTTCCGCCGGTTCCATCCGCAAGCTGCGCCAGCACATCCTCCTGCGCCGACTGAGCCTCCACCCTGTACGTGGACTTGTACCCAGCAATCTTAGGCGGGTCAATGTTGGGGCTGCTAATGTCTCCCATATCCGGCGTGTACAATCCCCGCGCATCGATCGTGTTGATCACGATATTCGCCTTCGTCGCTCGGTCCACCACCTCGCTGAACTCCAGCTGCAGCGTCGAGGGAATAAATCCCGGCGATACGAACACCATGATTCGCTGGCCTGGCATGGAACCCAATCGCCTGATAGTGTCTTCCATATGCCGCAAGGCGTATTCCGTAGAGGAATCCTCTCGAACGAGCACTGTCCCGGCGGTCGACTGTGCCATTGACTGCGCTGCGGCCTTCTGAGTTTGGTCGCCTTGGAATGCGCATTCCAACGCGTCTTCCGTCGCTACAGCCAGAGCCTGCACATCGGACTTGTTTTGGATCATGTCCGCCTGGTAGTAGCTGATATCCGGACAATCGTGAGTTCCCGCGGTGGGCGAATGCGAGATTATGTTCAAGAGCGACTTCCGCAATAGCTCGTGGTCGTCGGTAAACTCCTGTGTGAATTGCCCGGAAGTCGAGTAAATGCCCACTCGATCGGAAGCCGCCAGTGAATCAAAAAACTTACCGGTCGCGTTCCGCACGAACATCGCATCCTGCATTGTGAGGTGCTGGTCGTCGAATACCACCGAGACGAATCGCTGCGGCAACGCAGCCGCCACGGCCTTCGCCACGTCTGGATCGGCGGGAGTATTTACATCGGCGCTTACAGTCGCTTCTATTGCACGAGACGCCGGAGTTTCCACGCTGAACGTCGAGATCGTTTGCGGCTTGCGATTGTCCGTTAGCTGAAAATCTTCTTTCTTCAGGTTCGGCACCACGTGGCCCTGCTGATCTCTCACAACCACGCGCACCAGCACGAGGTTTACGCGGACCTTGAACGTCGGAGCCGTATCGCGACTCGATACCTCCGCATTGTCGTTGGAGGCCGGCGATTGCGGCTTCGCTGGCTCTGCAGGCGGCTGCACTGTCACGGTTGCGGAGGGAGCTTCAGGCGGTGGAGTTGGCGTCTGCGCCCGAGCTGAAGCGCTCACACCTGCCCACACCGACAACAAAAAAACACACTTCAAGTGCCTCGCGAACGGGAACTGCGGTAGGTAGGACATGCCTCTTCCTTCTCTGATCCGCATCCGCAGGCACCGCCGGCTCTCGGGAGGAACCAGCACCACGGGGGGAACCTTGGGACCACACTCGCGAATTGACTATACGCTCTGGTTAATTTTTGTGTCAACGCGTTTGCGCCGCCCCTTTTGACAGTCGACGGTAGGCCGTCAGGGTCCAAACATCCTGCCCCTCATCGCGCCTCAAAACATAGCGGTCCCCGCTCACTGCCAGCACCCGGAAGTAAGTCGCTCCCGGCGAATACCAACGGTCTTCCACGTCCGTGATCTCCAATGTGCGCCCCTTGAACAAGATACGCACGGGGCGCTCCTCCGCCTTATGGCCGGAATAGAATTCCACGCGAACGAATTGCTCAGCCATGTTCCTCGCCGTATTCCTCAACCGTTACGCTCGGCTAACGTCCCGCGCTCCACGCCGGTTTTCTGCCAATTCCGCATTCCACGCCGCACCCAAGAATATGATTACTGCGGAAAGCTGCATCCACACCATCAATCCGATGACCGCCGCTAGCCCTCCGTACACCACGCTGTACGGCACGCGGCGCACATAAAACCCAAACAGCACGTTCACCAGCCACCACAAGGATGTCGCCACCATCGCGCCCGGCAAGACGTGCCGCATTCGTTCCTCCCCCGGCCGAGCTACCCGATAGATGACTGTCAACGCCAGCATCGCCAACACAATCGCCGCAGCGGGAAAGAAAATAGTCCACCATCCCTGCAGGATGTGGCGCGGGCCCAGCTCTGCTGCAAGCCAACGGCGAATTGGCCGTCCAAGGACGCCCAGTATGGCCGCCGCCAGCAGCGGTGCAATCGTCACCAACAGCAACGCCAATCCCCGGAGTTGCCGGTGCAGAAACCCCGGTTGCTCCTTGTCTCCATAAATCCTATGAATGCCCTCCATCAGCAACCGCATCACCTGCGAACCCGCCAGCAGCGTTCCAGCCCATCCAACCAGCGCCAATTTCCACGCTTCCGGTCCGCGCTTCACCAGAAACTCGGAAACAATGCTCTGGCTCCCCGGCGGCAGAAAGGCCGTGAGATCCGTAATCAAATCGAGCAGGCTCGTTCGTCCACCAATTCGGCTGGTTGCAAACCCCACCATGATGAGCAGTGCTGGAAAAAACGCTAGAAACAAATTGAAGGCGATCGCCTGCGAAATCATGGCGCAGCGTGGAAATACTCGCGCGATCGCCCGAAACGTTCGCCTGAAGAGGGAAGGGCTCGAAGCCATAGCGCGCCATTATACGCATGGCAGGCCTTCCGCCGAAGCAGCGCACGCAGAAAAACCATCCCGGCACGAATTAGAACACCAAGCTACAAATGGCGATACATCACCAGCGCGTTGACGGGACCCAGCGTCGGATGCATGAACGCCCCTGGAAGCCGGCCCACAATTTCAAACCCCATGCTCTGCCACAGCCGCACCGCGCGCTCGTTGCTGCTCACCACAAAATTAAACTGCATTGCGCGAAAGCCTCGCGCCTTGGCATGCTCCAAGGAATGCTGGCACATGGCCCGCGCAACCCCGCGTCCGCTCGCCCACGGAGCCGTCATGTACCCGCAATTCGCCACGTGCGCTCCCCCGCCCTTCTGGTTCGCACGCAAGTAATACGTCCCGACGATTTCCCCGCCTTCTTCCGCGACGAACACTCCGTGGCCGGGCGAATTCCAATAGGCAAGCGCCTCTTCGCGCTTCATGTCTGCCGGCAAAGTGTACGTATCTCCGCCACGAATCACGGGTTCGAGGATTTTCCAAATTGCATCGCTGTCGTTTGCGTTTGCTTCCCGAATCACCATCGCACTCAACCTGGTCCCCGCGTTCCGAACTCATGCTTGTGCGCTGAGATTATCCTTCTTACATGGACAGCACCACGCGAAACTGCGCCTTCCCGCTCATCATTCGCGCGAACGCCTCATTCGCCTTTTCCAGCGGGTACTTTTCAATCATTGCCTTCACGCCTGTCTGCGACGAGAATCGCAACGTATCCTCCGAATCCATCGCCGTTCCCCCAGGCCATCCTTGTATATCCCTCCTGCCCATAATGAGCGACAGCACCGACACCTCCATCGGCTCAAATGGTGCACCCACGATCAGCAGTTTTCCGTCCACGCCCAGCCCGCCTACTAACCCCGCAATCGCCTTCGCATTTGGCGCCGTCGCCAGGATCACTTTGGCGCCTCCCATCTTTTGCAGTTCCTCCGCCGGGTTTGTCGCATTCGTATCAATATAGGCAGACGCTCCCAGTTTCTTGGCCAAGGCCGCATTCTCTGGCCCGCGTCCGATGGCTGCGACCCGATACCCAGCTTTCGCAGCGAACTGAATTCCCAAATGTCCCAACCCGCCGATTCCCTGCACGCCCACCAAGTCGCCGATTGTCGCTCCGCTATGCCGCAGCGAATTGAACGTCGTAACACCGGCACAGAAAAGAGGTCCCGCCTCTGCAGCATCCAGATCGTCCGGAATCCGAGCCACCGCTTCATGCCTCGCCAGCATGTATTGCTGATAGCCGCCATCGCGTGTGATACCTGTGATAGCTCCGTTCTTACAGGCTCCAAAGTCTCCTCGACGGCACGATTCGCATACAAAGTCGTGGCCTCCGTGCCAGCCCGTCCCCACGCGATCGCCTTTCTTCCATTCCGTCACTCCCTCGCCCACCTCGTCTACCACGCCGGCGACTTCGTGCCCCGGCACGCGCGGGTACACGATTCCAGGCCACAAACCGTCTTTCACCAGGTGATCGCTGAAACAAATCCCACAAGCTTGTACTTTGATCCGCACCTCGCCAATCCCGGGCTTAGGTATCTCCCGCTCCTGAATCTCAAAATCCGCGCCTGCTCTCGTAACCACCGCCACTCTCATCTTGGCCATCACTTGTCTCCTATGCGTCTCCGCACACATTTGTCACAAACCGTTTGAAACTCCTCGCCTTTGATGCGCCAGGATTGCAGAGAGTTAGGTGCGAATTGCGCTGGTTATTAGCAACGAGTTTTACGGCAGACGGGCGGCTAGACTGACGGACGCCCAGCAACAATGAGTCAGTCTAATTGGCTGGAACTTCCAAGGGTCGCACGTCGCGTACTACCTTCAAGGCGATTTCATCTTCAGCAACCTCCAGATCGTAGCGCGTCTGGAGATTCATCCAAAAAACTGCGTCATTCTGGAAGTAGCGTGCGAAGCGAAGCGCCGTGTCCGCAGTAATCCCGCGCCGCTCGTGGACGATGTCGGCGATCCGCGTCACGGGAACGCGCAGATCCATCGCCATCCGGTTCATGCTCAACTTTAGCGGGACCATGAACTCTTCGCGCAGTATCTCGCCGGGATGCACTGGCTTGATTTTCTTAGCCATTGAATTCTCCTAGTGGTAATCCACGATCTGGACGTCATAGGCGTGCCCCTGCAGCCAAACAAAGCAGATGCGCCACTGCTCGTTGATACGAATGCTGAACTGCCCTTTCCGATCGCCCTTTAACGATTCCAATCTATTCCCGGGCAGCGCTGCAAGCGTTCGGATATCTGGAGCGGCATCCAACATGTCCAATTTCCGCAAGGCTTGCCGCTCGATGGCCTTGAATCGGCGCACCGTTTCCCTTCGGAAAAGGCGCTCGGAATCCGCACAGTGAAAGGAACGGATCACAACTTCAGAGTATACTGTCATTCGGTAAACGTCAACCAGTAAGCCGCCACCGGGTGGCGCCGTGCTTGCCGCACGTTTCTCCGCATCGTACACTCGAACGTCAGCAAACCTAGCCCAAGGAAACACCCATGACCACGCCTGCAAAACCCGTGCAATCAACGATGTCGCGCAGCGAAGAAGCCGTCGCCAAGCACAAAAAATACATCTGGCCTTCGGTGACCAACTACTACCAGAAGCCACTCGTCGCCGACCACGCCGAAATGCAGCACGTCTGGGACGTCGAAGGCCGTAAATACCTCGATTTCTTCGGCGGCATCCTGACCGTCTCCGTGGGCCACTGCAACCCAAGAATTACCAGCAAGATCAACGCGCAGGTCAACAAGCTCCAGCACATGTCGACGCTCTATCCGACCGAGCAGATCGTCGCGCTCGCCGAAAAAATCTCGCAAATTACTCCCGGGAATTTGTCATCGAGTTTTTTCACCAGCTCCGGCAGCGAAGCCGACGAAGCAGCGATCCTGATCGCGCGCATGGCCACCGGCAGTTATGACATCGTCGCCCTCCGCCACGCCTATTCCGGCGGCTCTTCTCTCATGAAATCCGTGACCGCGCACGCGCCTTATCGGAAAGCTGCCGTCATCAGCGTTGGTATCGCTCACGCGATCAATCCTTATTGCTACCGCTGCCCACTCCATCTCAAGTATCCCGAATGTGAAGTCGCTTGCGCCGGCGACGTCGAAAACCTCATCCAGACCGGGACTAGCGGCAACATCGCGGCGTTCATCGCCGAACCTATCCAAGGCGTCGGCGGCTTCATCACCCCGCCCAAGGAATATTTCAAAATTGTTTTCAACATCGTCAAGAAATACGGCGGCCTCTTCATCTCCGACGAAGTGCAAACCGGCTGGGGCCGTACTGGTAAAAAATGGTTCGGCATCGAACAATGGGAAGTCACGCCGGACATTCTCACC
>Ga0207136_1136_pt1 | contig 14186 bp, 12 predicted proteins | sample Alteio_BWMinHeat_8_FD_153552 | JGI IMG/M metagenome (GOLD analysis project Ga0207136, IMG submission 153552) | Enriched cells from forest soil in Barre Woods Harvard Forest LTER site, Petersham, Massachusetts, United States -... | ecosystem: Environmental > Terrestrial > Soil > Temperate forest >...
AGTGGCAACTCTTTATTCCATCTGATCTTGCTTATGGAGCGCGCGGTGGCCCCGGCGGTGGCATCGGTCCCAACGCGACCCTCGTCTTCGAAGTCGAACTGATGTCCATCCAGCCTAAGGCGGAAGTCCAGACTCCGAAGCCGACCCCGAGTCCAAGCGAAAAACCAAACCACTAAGAGTCCTGGGCAATTTGTCCAAAGCCTCGCCGGCGGCATTTCACCCTGGCGAGGCTTCCAATTTTAGGTATTTGCTTCAGGTCCCAGCTTCCGCCATCCCCAGAGTTGAACCGTTTGAAATACGCCATTAACGTGTTTTCTTACCGCGAAACGATTATCATGGATGCCTTTGCTGCCCGGCCGGAGGTGCCGCGCATTTGGCTGCGATCACCACGCTCTTCTGGGACATCGGCGGAGTCATCCTTAGCAACGGCTGGGACCGTGGCTCGCGCCGCGAAGCCGCCAAAGTTTTCAACTTCGACTACGAAGAATTTCAAGATCGCCACGATCTTTCGTTTCCCGCATTTGATTCCGGCCAAATTTCGTTGAACGAATACCTCGACCGCACTCTCTTTTACCGCACGCGTTCGTTCACCCGCGAAGAGTTCACCGCTTTCATGTTTGCCCAGTCCAAAGAATATCCCGAAACCCGCGCCGTTCTCGCCGATGCCGCCCGCACTGGCAAGTACTTCATCGGTTCCATCAACAACGAACCTTTTGAGCTCAACCAATACCGCATCGAAGCATTCGATCTGCGGCGCGATTTTCTCGTCTTTTTCAGTTCCTGCTATGTACGCTCGCGCAAGCCGGAGGAGACCATCTTCCGCATCGCTCTCGAAGTCACGCAACGCCCGCCGGAGCAATGTGTCTTTATCGACGACCGGCCGCTCAACCTTGAGAGTCCCCGCCGTCTGGGGTTTAACGTGATTCACCACCAAAATCCGGAGCAATTGCGTTCCGAGCTGCGAAATCACGGCGTTGAGGTATAGTTTCCTGCACCGCTTTTTGGCGCGGCGATTGGGCACACGAGCTGAGGGAAACAATGGCTGAGGATACCAACCGATCTGGAAGTCTCTACGGCGGTACGGCAGAACCTTGCGCCGTCGTGTTGTTTGGCGCGTCAGGCGATCTCGCCAAGCGCAAAGTCATTCCGGCGATGTTCGATCTCGCCAACCACAATTCCCTCGGCTCTCGTTACGTCATCGTCGGTTTCGCCCGCACTCCCATGAGCGACGAGGATTTTCGCGCCACTGCGGGCGAGGCCGCGAGGACCATGTCCGAGATAGGGCCGGTTGACCCGAAGCAATGGGCAGACTTTGCCTCCTCTTTGTATTACAGCTCCGGCGATTACTCGGACCCGCAGGCCTACCAGCAACTCATCAAACGCCTCACGGAACTCGAAGCCGAAAAAAAACTAGGTGGAAACCGCCTCTTCTACCTTTCCACCCCGCCGGAAGTCTATCCTCACATCGTCGAGCAGCTCGGCCGCGCCGGTCTCGCGCGCCCATCTTCGCCAAACTCCTGGGTGCGCATCATTATTGAGAAGCCCTTTGGCCGTGATCTTGCCACCGCCAAGGAACTCAACAAAACGGTTCTCAATGTCTTTGAAGAAAAGCAGATCTACCGTATCGATCACTATCTCGGTAAAGACACCGTACAGAATTTGCTCGTTCTTCGTTTCAGCAATGGTATTTTCGAGCCGCTTTGGAATCGCAACTATGTTGACTGCGTCCAAATCACTGCCGCGGAAACACTCGGTGTTGAGCGGCGCGGCGGGTTCTATGAAACCACCGGCGCGCTTCGCGACATGATCCAAAGCCACGTGCTTCAGCTCACTTCCCTGGTCGCCGTCGAGCCCCCAGCCTCGTTTGACGCCACGTCAGTCCAAAATGAAAAATTGAAGGTCCTCCAATCCATCCGTCCGTTTAATCTTGAAATGGTCGCGCAATCCGTCGTCCGCGGGCAGTATGCTCCGGGTCAGATTGATGGCAAGCGCGTGCCCGGGTATCGCGAGGAACCCGGCGTTAGCCAGACTTCTCGCACCGAAACCTTTGTCGCCGCGCGTTTGTTGATCGACAATTGGCGCTGGGCTGGCGTCCCCTTTTACTTGCGTACGGGAAAGCGCCTGGCCACGCGCAGCACGGAAATAATGATCCAGTTCCGCTGCGCCCCTCACATCGTCTTTCGCGATCGCGAAATCGAGCCGAACCGCCTCATTCTCAACATCCAGCCCGAAGAGGGCATATCCGTTTCCTTTGGCGCCAAACGCCCCGGAACCGAAATGCGCATTGGAAACGTCAACATGAATTTTAGCTACAAGGAAGGTTTTGGCGAAGTATCGCGCAGCGCATACGCCACACTCGTGAACGATTGTCTGCGGGGCGATGCCACGCTCTTCGATCGCGGCGATAACGTCGAAGCGGCCTGGGCGCTCGTCGACCCGATCCTCGACGTTTGGAGTGCCGCAAAAAGCGCCAAAGTCCCCGAATATCCCGCGGGTAGCTGGGGCCCGCGCGAATCCGATCTGCTTCTCGAACGCGACAGAAAAAAATGGCTCAATCCATGATTTCGAGCTTGGGTAGTGCTATCGAACGGCAACACGACGGGGGGAATAGGTGATTCTTGCGGGCGACGTTGGCGGCACGAAATGCAATCTGGCGCTCTTTTCTGAAAAAGGCGGCAAGCTCACTTCCGTCTTCAAGCAGCGCTTTGCCAGCAAAGACTTTGCGCAATTTGATCTGATCGTTCGCGAGTTTTCGCTGCAAGCAGCGCCCCTCCTCGCCAAAGAACGCGTGCGCGCGGCAGGCTTCGGAGTCGCTGGCCCAGTCATCAACAATCGCGTTCGCGCCACCAATCTCCCGTGGACCGTCGATGCCTCAACGCTGGCAAGCGAATTAAATCTCCCCGACGTCGTGCTGATGAACGATCTCGGCGCCACGGGTCACAGCATCGAGCATCTCGCTCCCGAAGAATACTGCGTCCTCAATCCCGGCGAGCCAGAATATGGTGGAACGCGCGCTCTCCTCGCTGCCGGCACTGGCCTCGGCCAGTCCATCCTCGTTTGGGACGGTGCCCGCTATCGCGTCGTGCCTTCTGAAGGCGGCCATTCCGATTTCGCACCGCACACTGAACAGCAGATCGAACTCCTCCGCTACATGCGCCGCCGCTATCCCCAAGTGAGTTGGGAACTCATCCTGAGCGGCCGCGGGTTCCGCACCATCCACGAGTTCCTCAATCCCAACGTCATACATCATTCCTTTGAGGATCCAGGCATGGATCCAGCTCCCGAAATCACTAAACTCGGCCTCTCCAAAGCGTGCCCCGTCTGCTCCGATACTTTGGATCTTTGGACCGCTATCTATGGCGCCGAAGCAGGCAACCTCGCTCTTAAGGTTCTCGCCCTCGGCGGCGTTTATGTTGCTGGCGGCATCGCCGTCAAAATCATCGAAAAGATCAAGGACGGCACTTTTTTCGAAGCCTTCCGCGACAAATGGAAGTTTGAGAATCTCCTAAGCAACATTCCAGTTTCCGTCGTGCTTAACGAGTCCGCTCCGCTTCTCGGCGCAGCCTACGAAGCTCTCGCTTCGCTCCCGCCACGTTAGGTTTCCTTCCGTCCCCCTGTCGAGACACCGTCGCCTGGCTCGCTTGGCGCGTTTGGAGCGGCCCTGGAAAAGGAACTGATGTTGAGAAAACCTCTGAATAAATGAATTGCTAGGCGAGATATGCTTCAATTAATAGCCACTCTCGTTGGACAGTTCTTTCGAACAGTATCCGAGAGCGGGTTTGAAATTTACAACGAAAGTGAGCTTCAGCATGAACTTGGCTGTTTGCGGAGCAAAGAGCCCCCCTGGTTGGCGGGTTCGCTTCGAGCTGCCAGCAGGAAGCTTCATTCCCAGCATCCCTCGTTTGACAAAAAAAGAGATCGATTTGGTCTTCACGGACGGCTCTCAGCACTATGCCGTGGAACTCAAATGCCCTCGGAAGAGTTGATCGAAGTCGGCTTTCGCGGCGGCCTTTTCGCTATCCACGTCGAAGACGCATTGTTTTATGGTCGCGGGTCCGCAGACGGCATCTATGCTTACTTTCGATCGGGCAAGCCACTCACTGGCATCGTTAGCAAGCCGACCGGCCAATCCACAAGCGCTGTAAATCTGAGAGGCAGCTACGACGTCCGCTGGCAAGAATGCGGACAGCATGCTCGCTACTGGATACAACTCGTTTCGAACCTTCCTCTAGGAAGTGATCCAAAGTCGCTATAGCGCGAGCAGGCTGGTAAAATCAGCTGCAGGGGCGAAGCACTGCTGCGCACCGTATCCCTCGGCTCGGACACCGCGAGCCTGTCCACGCATAATGGGTTTGCGGACGCGCTGCCCAGAGTTCGACCGTCAATCTAACAATTTCTTGGTAAACTAGCAGGACGCGAAAACCCTGGATAGCTGGCGTACTAGGCAGCCCCTTTCCAGTGCAGCCGCAAAGGAGCAAGTCATGAGCAGTGCCGTAACGACCCAAGTCACCGAGCTGCAAAACTACATTAATGGGGCCTGGCACCGCCCCACCTCCAGCGACTTCTCCGAGGTCACGAATCCCGCGACAACAGAACTTCTCGCTCGCACGCCCATGTCTTCCCCTGCCGACGTGGATGCCGCGGTGCAGGCCGCCGCGGATGCGTTTCCAGCCTGGCGTCGCACTCCTCCCGGCGAGCGCGTCCAATATCTCTTCAAGCTGAAGAATCTTCTAGAAGAGCATATCGACGAACTCTCCCGCCTCATCACTCTCGAAAACGGCAAGACCTTCGGCGAAGCCAAGGCCGAACTCCGGCGCGGCATCGAAAACGTCGAAGTCGCCTGCGGCATTCCCATGATGATGCAGGGCTACAACCTCGAAGATGTCACGCCGGGCGTCGATGAAATGCAAATCCGCCAGCCTCTAGGAGTTGTCGCTGCCATCGTCCCGTTTAATTTTCCCGCGATGATCTCCTACTGGTTCCTCCCTTACGCCATCGCTTGTGGCAACACCTTCGTCCTCAAGCCCTCCGAGCGCGTCCCTCTAAGCATGATCCGCGCGTTCGAACTCCTCGAAAAAACCGGCCTCCCCAAAGGCGTTGTCAATCTCGTCAACGGCGGCAAAGACGTCGTCAACGCGCTCTGCGATCATCCGCAAGTCCGCGCAATCAGCTTCGTCGGTTCCACTCCCGTCGCAAAGCACGTCTACACACGCTCGGCCGCCAGCGGCAAGCGTATGCAATGCCAGGGCGGCGCGAAAAACCACGTCATCGTTCTTCCCGATGCGGATATGGAACTAGCCACACAAATCATCAGCGACAGTGCCTTCGGCTGCGCCGGACAACGCTGCCTCGCCGTCTCCGTAGCCGTCACCATTGGCGACGCACAAAAATCATTCCGCGATTCCATCGCCCACTCCGCCTCGACTCTTAAAGTAGGCTACGGCCTCGAACCCGGCGTGCAAATGGGCCCAGTAATTTCCAGTGACAGCAAACGCCGCATCGAATCGCTAATCTCTGCTGGCGAAGCCGAAGGCGCCAAAGCCATCCTCGATGGCCGCAACGCGAAAATCCCCAATCACGAATCCGGCAGCTTCCTCACTCCCACAGTTCTCGATGGCCTCCCATCGACAAGCCAGCTCGCCAACACAGAAATCTTCGGCCCCGTCCTCAGCCTCGTCCACGCTGATTCCATGGACGAAGCCATGGACTTTCTTCGCCGCAGCCCCTACGGCAATCAAGCCTCTCTCTTTACCGCTAACGGCGCCGCCGCCCGCCGCTTCCGCTACGAAGCCCCCGCCGGAAACATCGGCATCAACATCGGCGTCGCCGCTCCTATGGCCTATTTCCCGTTCAGCGGCTGGAAAGAAAGTTTCTTCGGCATCCTTCACGGCCAGGGTCGCGACGCCGTCGAGTTCTACACCGAATCCAAAATCGTGGTCGAGCGCTGGTCGCGCCAGGAAACCCGCAAGTTCTAATTCAAAGCCGCATTCGCGCCCCTCGATGAACGAAGCTGAGAAAATCTGCGAAGAGATACAAAAAGTGCTGCCGAAAGTCAGCCCTGGAACCTTGCGCTTTTGGGGAGTGTGGTTTGGCAGGCCCTACGACAATGTCCATCGAATCGCAGCCTCAGAACATGATCGCGGTGTTCTACGGGTTCGTTTTAGTGAAGATGAGCAGCTAACAGTGTGGTTTCCGGTCGGTTTGACGCTGGATAGTTCAGTGTTTCAAATCAATGATGCCGAACGGGTTTTGTGGGAATGGTTTTACTACGGCCATCCCAAAACGCAGGAAAATCGCTACTTCTATGATTTCGTAAAGACTGCTGAAACCGTAGTGGCAAGCTCGAATGTGAACTCGTTCGTGCCCAACTTGAAAACAGATTCTACAATGCCCGCGGTTGAAATTCTTTCCTTACGTATCAACGTCAAGTCGCCGTAGGGGAAGTTGACTCTCGCATCGGTATTCTTTTCAGGATTTTATCAATGACTACCAAGCCTTTGAATCTTGACGTCCACGAACAAATCGAGTCGGCGCATACGCTGGCGTCGAAGTTCTACACCGACCCCGCCATCCTGGACGCAGAAAAATCCCGCATATTCCGCCGCACGTGGCAACTCGTGGGCACGCTCACCACTCCTTGTGGAGAAGTGAATGGCGCAAAACGAATCATCGCCGATCCAGAAAGTTTCTTCACTGTGGATGTTATTGGTGAACCCGTAGTTGTGGTCCGCGACAAGCAAGGCACGCTTCGTGCCTTCAGCAACGTCTGCCGCCACCGCGCCGGGCCCATCGCGCAAGGCAGCGGGTGCAAAAATGTTTTCCGCTGCGGCTATCACGGCTGGACTTACACACTCGACGGCCGCCTCATCGGCACGCCCGACGTCGAAGGCGTTGAGTTCTTCGACCGCAGTACCATGGGCATGTTCCCGCTGCGCCTGGAAACCTGGGAACAACTCATCTTCGTTAACTTCGATCAAAACGCCGAGCCGCTCTCCGCGTATCTAGGCAAAATTCCCGAACAAGCCCGCGGTTTTCAATTCGAAGGTCTGCAATCCGTCGAACGCCGCGACTACACCATCGATTGCAACTGGAAGGTCTACGTCGACAACTATCTTGAGGGCTACCACATCCCCATCGCCCACCCCGGCCTGATGCGCGAAATCGACTATGCGCAATATCGCACCGCCACCTATCGCTACTACTCGCAGCAGTTCGCTCCCATTCGCGCGATGAAGCCGGAAGACGCAGGCGAACGCTTCTATCCGCCCGGCACTAGCCTTCAAGAAGCTCTCTATTTTTGGATTTTTCCCAATCTCATGCTTAACGTATATCCGGATAATCTTTCCACTAATCTGATCGTGCCGCTATCACACGACAAAACCCTCACCATCTTCGAATGGTTTTTCCACGACGCGCATTCCGAAAAAGTTCGCGAACGCATCCAGCGCGCCGTAGCTTTTAGCGATGAAGTTCAGCAGGAGGACATCGACCTTTGCAGAAGTGTTCAGCGCGGACTGAATTCTTCGACGTACGATCGCGGCCGCTACTCCGTAAAACGCGAAAACGGTGTCCATCACTTCCACATGCTTCTCAGCGAATTTCTCTCCAAGCCGTGAAAGGAATGGGGACAGCAGGGAAAGATTCTGATGTGCCCTGCGTTCTCCTAAATTCTTGAACTCAGCGCCCGTGCCTGCGCCAAACGTGCTGTTGAATCTCGGTTCACGAACTCCGGCTCGATAGCAATCTCCGGAAGATATTCCTCGCGCCCCTCAATCTGACTGACCAGCGTCTGCGCCGCGATCTCTCCCATCCGCACCAAAGGCTGCCGCACGGTCGTCAACCCCGGATTCGCAAATGCGGCTCCGGGAATATCATCAAACCCAACCACCGACACATCCTGAGGCACGCGCAATCCCGCTTCTCGCAGCGCCCAAATCGCCCCGATCGCCGAAATATCGTTATACGCAAAAAGCGCCGTGAACGGCTCCCTCCTCGCGAGAAGCTCCTTCGTCACGGGGAACCCCACCACAGGAGTGGAATCCTTGCTCTCGATCCGTATCGTCAGTTCCGGCCGAATTCGAATGCCCAACTCCGCCGCAACCTCGCAAATCGCCTTCCACCGCTCTTCGGAATCCGAGCTGAAAACCTGCCCCTGCAAAAACGCAATCTCCCTGTGCCCCAAATCCTTCAGATGCTCCAGCGCGAACCTTGCCGCGCGCCTATGGTCCAGCACGATATTCGTCACGCCCGCAATCTGCCTGTGTCCCGCGACAGCGACGGTCGGCAGCGATGGCTCCGCCAGAATGGAAGTGTCCACCGTGATGAATCCCTCCACCCCTCGTTCCACAAGCATCTGCGAATATGTTTGCAGCAGTTTCGGATCGTGCCGGTGTACCACCGTCAAGAAAAAATAGTTCTGCCCCGTCAGGTATTTCTCAATTCCGCTGATCACTTGTGACCCGTAAGCATCTCCGATCTCTTCCGCGATCACTCCGATCGTAAATGTCCGTCTCATCCGCAAAGTGCGCGCAAAAAAGTCCGGCCGGTAATTCAACTCTTGCGCCGCCGCAAGAATTCGTTTTTTTGTGTGATCGGGAATGGACCGCGCCGCCGGAGAATTGTTCAGCGTCGCGGAGACGGTTCCGGCAGCGAGGCCCAGATGCCTCGCCACCGTTTTCAAAGTAACTTTCTTGTTCTCTCTACGCGGATCGGCGTTCTTCTTCTGCGTCGGTGTCATGGACACGCCCTCGACTATTTCTCGCAGCGCTCGATTCGCACTGCTGCACCTGCTGGACCGTGACCTGTTTTGGTGCCAGCAATAAATCGTGCCGCGAGTATAGCAGGGACGAGTCCCAATTCGCTCTAGTCGCGGCCTCTTAACAGTCTCTCCTCAAAACGCACATTTGCTCGCGGCAAGGGTACCTTGCGCTAGAATGCTCACGATGCTCGGTTACCTCTCTCGCCTCTCCGCTCTACCTATCTTTTCCGTCCTCCTGCTCCTAAGTTCCGCATCTCCGCGACCTTTGCGTGCCCAAAGCACCGCCGTCCCGCTTCCGCCGTCCGCAAAATTGCCGAAGCCAAGAGTCGACCGCCCCGGCTTCCCCCCAATCCCAAAATTTAAAGACATCGCCCAAGCCGTGGGTCTGACCGTCTCCCACATCTCCACCAACGAAAAGCGCTACATAATCGAGTCCATGAGCGGTGGCGCAGGCCTCTTCGATTGCGACGACGACGGCCGCCTCGACATCGTCACCGTCAACGGTTCCACAGTCGATCGCTACCTAAAAGGCGGCGATCCTATGGTCACGCTCTATCATCAAGAGCCCGACGGCACCTTCAAGGACATCACCACGCAAGCCGGCCTCACGCGCGCGGGCTGGGGCATGGGCGTCGCCGTCGCCGACTACGACAACGACGGCAAGCTCGACCTCTTCGTCACCGGCTATGGCGGCAATGTTCTCTACCACAATCTTGGCGGCTGCAAATTCGAAGACGTCACCGAAAAAGCTGGAATCCGCGGTGGTGGCTTTAGCACCGGGGCCGCCTGGGGTGATTACGATCGCGATGGCAACGTCGACCTCTTCGTCTCCCGCTACGTCCACGTCGACATCGCCCACATGCCCGCCCCCGGCAGCAACAAATTCTGCCTATATAAAGGACTGCAAGTGCAGTGCGGCCCCTGGGGCCTCGAAGGCGAAAGCGATCTTCTCTACCACAATCGCGGCGACGGCACCTTCGAAGAAGTTTCCGTGAAAGCCGGCGTCCACAACCAAATCGGTTACTACGGCCTCGGCGCCATGTGGTCCGATTACGACAACGACGGCTGGCCCGATCTCGTCGTCGCCAACGATTCCGTCCCCAATTATCTCTATCACAACAATCGCAACGGCACTTTTTCCGAAGTTGGTATGCTCTCCGGAATCTCCCTCAGCGGCGACGGCACGCAGCTCGGCAACATGGGCGTCGACTTCGCCGACTACGACCACTCCGGCCGCTTCAGCCTCTTCATCACCACGTTTCAGGAGCAGCCCAAAGCTCTCTGGCGCAACACCGGCGCCAACGGCTTCGAGGACGTAAGCTGGCCCTCTGGTGTCGGACGGCCGAGCTATCAGGACGTCTGCTGGGGCACCAGCTTTTTCGACATGGCCAACACCGGCTGGCTCGATCTCCTGATTGCCTGCGGCCACGTCTATCCCCAAATTGATTCCCTCGATAACACCCCGCACTACCGCCAGCCTATTTTCCTGGAGCGCAACAACCGCGAAGGCACCTTCGACGAAGTCGGCAAAGAAGCCGGCCTGGCCGACCTCCCGCTAAAGTCCCGCCGCGGCGCCGCCTTCGGCGACATCTTCAACACCGGCAACATCGATGTGGTCATCGTCAACGTCGGCGAACCTCCCACTCTTCTCCTCAACCAGAGCACCGCCCCCAATCACCGCGTCCTATTCAAACTAATCGGCACAAAAAGCAATCGCGCCGCCATCGGCGCCCGCGTAACCATCCACGCCGCTGGCGTCCGCCAAATTGCCGAAGTCCGCGGCGGCGGAAGCTACCTCTCCCAAAGTGATCTCCGCCTCCACTTCGGCCTCGGCAAATCCACAAAAATCGACTCGGTAGAAATCCGCTGGCCCAGCGGCAAACTCGAGACGCTGGAAAATGTAGCGGCGGATTCCATTTATACGGTTGTTGAAGGGGCTGGCATCCGCGACGCGAAATCGCTGCCCCTTGTGCCGAAGGCGCAATGAGGGTGTAAGGGAGCGGCAGGGACAGGCGCTAGGCATTTTTTTGTCGCCGAGGGCGCGTCAATGTGGTAGGACTATGATGAGTCCCTGCCCACAACTCAGCCCAGAAACTAAACTGAGGAGATTCCCAAATGAAGATCGAAAGAATATTTGGAGGATTGGTGTCATTGGGCATGGTCGCGGTGCTGGCCATACCCTTGGCTCTAGCGAAATCACAGACAGCGCCCGCGCCCCAAACCGCAGGTAAAGAAATGGGAATGCGGGGCGGACTACAGGCGGCAGTAGAGAGCTTGAATCTCACTGACGACCAGAAGGCAAAGGTGAAGGATATCTTTGCGGATGCGAAGACCAAGCGTCAGGCAGTGTCCAGTGATACTTCGCTCAGCGATGACCAGAAAAAGGCGAAGATGAAGGAACTCCACGAGGGCACGATGGCCAAGCTGAACGAGGTGCTGACACCTGATCAGCAAACCGAGCTGAAGAGCAAGCTGGAAGCAGCAAAGGCCAAATCGCCTTCGCAGCCGTGATCTAAAGACTCGGTCAAGTAGCGAAAAATAAGAGAAAAAGTGCCCGGCTCGTGAGAGCCGGGCACTTCACTGCGGCTCGGTCCCGGCCTGCCTTCCGCCGGAGCCTTATACAAGTTTTGCGGAAGCGCGAGATAAAAGTTGAGGCCCGGCTGGTGGAACAGGCAGCCGCTGAGACTGGGAGGACTGAGCCTTTAAGCGATTCCTTAGGAATCGCAGCCTGGGCCACTAGGCTGCCCGCACTCTTTCCACAATTTTTCCCAATTCCAGATCCCATACATGACCTTGTTCGGCAACGGGAATCCGAGTTGATGCGCCAGCATACACACCTGTCCGCGATGGTGGGCTTCGTGAGAAAGCATGTAGCACAGCATCTCCGGGCCAACCGGCCATGGCCGAGCCCAGCCGTCTCTGAGAAATTTCTCGATACGGCCCCCACCCCCGCCGAGTGCTTCAGCGAGCATCTCCCCGCAGCGAGCAGCGCTCTCGGCCAATCCCGTACGGGCCTGCCGCGGCGTGCAGTTCGCACGGGCAAGCTGTCGTGGAACCTTAAGGTGCGGAGCGGTAAGCCTCACCCACTTCGCGCGGACGTTGTGCATGTGCGTGAAAATCGCCGCGATGGTGCGGGCCTTGCCGGGCGGTTTGGCTCTCCAGGCGGCAGGGTCAAGATGTTCGATAAGCATTTGGTTCATGCGCTCATTAGCAGCAAATATCTGGACAGCGGCTCGGCCCAGCTGTCTGTGAACCAGTGGCGTGTGAACCTGTTGAGTCAGAACCTTCTGTTGACGCTTGGTCACGGCTCTCTTCCCCTTGACCTATGTATCTTCCAAGTTCGCGGTCAAATTCGAAATTCTGCGGAGTGATCCGTCACCCAGTCAGCAAAGGCTCGCGCCGGCGTTCCCGTGATGTCGGCAACCGTTGATGTGACGAACGCGGGCTGGCCGAGTGCGGCAGCCCATGCATTCATCAGCATGTTCAGTATGGCCAGAGGCATCACAGGTACCAGTTCCTGGCGCGCATCGTCTGGCGAAATCTCTTCGATACGCAGCGAGCGGCCGATCACGCGACCGATTGTCGACAACTGCTCGAACTGAGTCGACGAATGCGGCCCCGTCAAAACATATTCCGCTCCGGCGTGCCCCTGCTCACACAACGCGCGCACCGCAACTGCGGCGATGTCTCGCTCGTCAATCGGAGCGGTTGGAGTGGAAAGGTACGGCCAGCGCACCACATCGCCGGCGCGAATCTGCGGTGCCCACCAGTTCAGCGCGTTTGCGGCGAACATTCCTGGCCGAAGGATCGTCCACTGAAGTCCCGAGGTCTCGATCAACCGCTCGATTCTCTCAACCATCGCCCTGCTCGGACTGGGCTGTTGAAAGAGCGGGTGCGCCGTTTTGAGCGGAGCCGAGAGAAATACGATGCGCCGTGCGCGCTTCTCGATCCGCTCCAAAGCAGGAGAAACAGCGGCCCCCGGCGCAGTCCACACCAGAAACACCATATCGATGCCGTCCAGGCACGGATCCAGCGTTTCGGGAAGAGTAAGATCTCCGCGAACCACTTCCACCTGGGGTGGCAAACGGGCCGCGCCTGGGTCGCGCGCCATAGCGCGGACTCGCACGCCATTGGCCGCCAACTGAGAAAGCACTTGCCGGCCAATGGTGCCGGTCCCTCCAATCACAAGAATACGACTCATCCTAGATCATCCTTGAAGATAATCTTCCAAATGGTATAATTCTTTCAGGGAGTTTTATAGACGCTCGAAGCGGCAGCTGCTTGCCGCCTTTTTTATTTTGGGCTCGAATCCAGTAGCACAGACACTCCCTGCCTGTGCTTTTCGCGACTCTTTGGCGATCCACCAATCACGCACCGTCAACCTTAGGCAGCGAAGGCGAAACCTGGAAATCTATCCCTTCCGTGCGGGCATACACGAGTCCTTCGGACAATCACAGTGGTTATAGCCTTGAACCGGCGAATTTTCATCGCGAATTAAGTATGCTTCTAAACCGTCTGGAATCAACGCTTGCGAAAAGGTCCGCAAGTGTTGATTTTAAGCGACTTACAGAATCACTAAATTCTTTAGAATCAATATTTACAAAAAAACAGGGGGGTAGCGTAGGCGCGTTCGGACATCTGTGCCTGCGCTTCAGTGTCCGTGAGACTGTCAAGAGCCACGTTCATCCAACAATCCTAGTTCGCCCGGATTTTCCCGCTAGCCGCCAGCCGCTCGAGCCACCGCCGAGCTGTAACCGCCTCGCGCCGATCTCCGTGATCCTTCAGGAATTCGCGCAGCACCTGCGCCGCATCCTCGTAGCGCCCCACCGCGGTCAGCGATTGCGCCACCAGCAGTCCGATCTCTGGCGCCTTCCCTTGAGATGCGGTCAGCGCCTCTTGCGACATTTTTAGCGCGTCGTCATATTTTTCGCGCTGGTAGTACGCTTTCGCCAGCGTCCAGCGCGTCTCCCACGCGCCCGCAGCATCCAGTTGTAACGACTTCTCCAGCGGCTCGATCGCCGCGTCATATTTCCCCTGATCGCAAAGCGCCATCCCCAGCGCCGCAAAAGCCCGCGCATGATTCGGATCGATCTGCGTGGCCTTTTCCAGAGCGTTTTGTGCCTGTGCCCAGTTGCGCTGTTTCAGCCAGAGCACTCCTTGGACGTACAACACATCCGGATGCCCGGGCGCCAGCCGCATCGCTTCGCCCACGTACTTCTCAGCCTCACCGGGCTTGTCGGCGCTAAGCGCTTGCAATCCCTTTTCGAGCGCTTGCTTGGCTTTCGGTGCGAGCACCGGATTGCCCGGAACTCCCACGGCACTTCCAGCATCTGAAATTCGCCGCAGGTAAACATCCACCTGCGTTCTTCCCGTTACTTGAACCGAGACTTGCTTCTGCGCGCTCTCGTATCCTGCTGCTTCCACAATC